>BNJS01001241.1_pt1 | contig 70295 bp, 70 predicted proteins | sample 8540461 | NCBI WGS metagenome assembly BNJS01 (sample SAMD00202454, study PRJDB9452) | human saliva metagenome | isolation source: human saliva | place: Japan
CACGATGACAGATGCTTCCACTACCCCCACCGAGCCTCCTGCCGGGCCAGGACCCCTGCCGTCTCTGGCATATCCGCGGCTCCCTCTACGCCGCTGACGTCCCGGCCGCTCGGTGCTCCAGCCCATCCCCACCTCCGCCGACCCGGCGGAGGTCACGCGCACCCTCACCCTGCCCGAGGACGTCGCCCCGGTGACCCTCCTGGGCGCCCGGGACGAGGTCCTGCGCGCCATCGAGAAGGGCTTCACCGACGTCGACATCCACGTGCGCGGCACCGCCGTCACCGTCTCCGGCCCCGCCGCCCGCGTCGACACCGTCGTCGTCCTGCTCTCCGAGCTCATCGACGTTGCCCCGCACCGGCACGCCCCTGACCGCGGACGCCGTCGAACGCGCCGTCGGCCTGCTGGAGACCTCCACCCGCCCCACCGAGGTCCTCACCGACGACATCCTCACCTCCCACGGCCGCACCATCCGCCCCAAGTCGCTCGGCCAGAAGGCCTACACCGACGCCATCGAGGAATCCACCATCACCTTCGGCATCGGCCCCGCCGGCACCGGCAAGACCTACCTGGCCATGGCCAAGGCCGTCGACGCCCTGGCCCGCAAGCGCGTCTCGCGCATCATCCTCACCCGCCCCGCCGTCGAGGCCGGTGAGAACCTCGGCTTCCTGCCCGGCAGCCTCACCGACAAGATCGACCCCTACCTGCGGCCCCTCTACGACGCCCTCCACGACATGCTCGAGCCCGAGGCCCTGCCCCGCCTCATGGCCGCCGGCACCATCGAGGTCGCGCCCCTGGCCTACATGCGCGGACGCACCCTCAACGACGCCTTCGTCATCCTCGACGAGGCCCAGAACACCAGCCCCGAGCAGATGAAGATGTTCCTCACCCGCCTCGGCTTCGGCTCACGCATGGTCGTCACCGGAGACATCTCCCAGGTCGACCTGCCCGGCGGACGCGAGTCCGGCCTCATCGTCGTGCGCAGGATCCTCGCCGGCGTCGAGGGCATCAGCTTCTGCGAGCTCGGATCGGCCGACGTCGTGCGCCACCGCCTCGTGGGCCGCATTATCGAGGCCTACGCCCGCCACGACGCCGAGGGCTCGCCGCGCAGGATGCCGCCGCCCGACCCGCCGGACCGCCTGGCCGCAGCGGCCGCAACAGCCAGTACCGTCGGGGGAGCAGCAACCGCCCCGCCCGGCCTTACTCGGAGAGGAACCCGCATGACCACTGAGGTCATCAACGAGACCACCACCGTCATCGACGCCGCCGAGTTCGCGGACCTCGCCGACCACGTCCTGACCGCCATGCACGTCAGCCCCGCCGCCGAGCTCAACATCATGTTCATCGACCCCGAGCCCATGGAAGAGCTCCACGTGCGCTGGCTCGACCTGCCCGGTCCCCACCGACGTCATGAGCTTCCCCATGGACGAGCTGCGCCCCGGCTCAGCCGACTCGCCCACCCCGCCGGGCACCCTGGGCGACATCGTCCTGTGCCCGCAGGTCGCCGCCAAGCAGGCCCTGGCCGCCGGGCACTCCGCCGTCGAGGAGATGCTCCTGCTCACCGTCCACGGCATCCTCCACCTCCTGGGCTACGACCACGCCGAGCCCGAGGAGAAGAAGGAGATGTTCGACCTCCAGCGCCGCCTCCTGCTGACCTTCCTGGCTGAGCGCGGCAAGTGAGACCCGCGTGACCGGCATCCCCACCGCCGCGCTCATCGCCTGCGCGGTGATCGTCCTGGCCCTGGGGGCCCTCCTGTCAGCCGGCGAGTCCGCCCTGCTGCGCTTCACCCGCGCCGCCGCCGACGACCTCATCGAGGAGGGCCGCCGCGGCGCCGTCCGGGTCCGCCGCCTGGCCGAGCACCGCACCCGGGTCCTGGGCGCCCTCAGCGTCGCCCGTGTCGCCGTCGACATGCTCGCCGCCGTCCTCATCACCCTGGCCGCCTCCGGGCTCGTGCACGCCTGGTGGCAGGTCCTGGCCCTGGCCCTGCTGGCCAACATCATCCTGCTGGGCGTCGTCGTCGGCCTCTCCCCACGCACCTACGGTCGGCGCAACCCCGCCGCCACCCTCCTCGCCCTGGGGGGCCTGCTCACCTGGGTCGACGTCCTGGCCGCCCCGCAGCGCCGCCTCGTCTCCCGCACTCGCCGCCCCGAGTCCGTCCCCCACCGACGCCGAGACCCGCGAGGCCGTCAACGAGGACCTGCGCGAGATGATCGACGAGATCGGCGAGACCGACACCATCGAGGACGAGGACCGCGAGATGATGCGCTCGGTGGTCGAGCTCGGCCAGACCCTCGTGCGCGAGGTCATGGTCCCACGCACCGACATGGTCACCATCGACGCCCACAAGCCCGCCTCCGCCGCCATGCGCCTGTTCATCCGCTCCGGCTACTCGCGCGTCCCCGTCATCGGGGAGGACGCCGACGACGTGCGCGGCATCCTCTACCTCAAGGACGTCCTGCGCCGCCTGGCCGCCCACCCCGAGCACGAGGCCCTCGCCGTGGCCGGATTCGTCCGCGACGCCGAGTACGTCCCCGAGACGAAACCCGCCGACGACCTCCTGCGCGAGATGCAGACCGGCCGCTTCCACATGGCCCTGGCCGTCGACGAGTACGGCGGCACCGCCGGCCTGGTCACCATGGAGGACCTCCTGGAGGAGGTCGTCGGCGAGCTCACCGACGAGCACGACCCCGAGCTGCCCGAGGTCGTCGAAGTCGCCCCCGGCACCTACCGCGTCCCCGCCCGACTCGCCCTGGACGAGCTCGGCGAGCTCTTCGACCTCGAGATCGACGACGACGACGTCGACACCGTCGGCGGCCTGCTCACCAAGGCCATCGGCCGCGTCCCCCTGCCCGGCGCCGCCGGAGACACCCAGGGCGTCCACCTCCAGGCCGAGGAGGCCACCGGCCGCCGCCGCCAGGTCTCCACTATTCTCGCCTCGCGCACCACCGCCCCCGAAGAGGACACCATGACTGACACCGCCGACCACCGCCAACCAGACCGTCCCCGCAGGCCCGCGACGACCAGCTCCCAGACCCCCGAGGAGGCCACTGAGGAGCTCCTGGCCGAGTCCCCTCGAGATGCCCGCGCCCGGCCCCGCCCCGGCCGGCTTCCGCTTCCCCACCGACGCCGAGCTCATGGACGGCCCCAATCCCGCTCACCGACCCCGACGGCGAGGACGACGACGTGGACGAGTGCCGACACCGCCGACACTGCCGACTCGGCCCGCGTCGAGATCGTTGTCCCCGACTTCCCCGAGGACTTCCGCGCCGGCTTCGCCTGCATCGTGGGCCGCCCCAACGCTGGCAAGTCCACCCTCACCAACGCCCTGGTCGGCGCCAAGATCGCCATCACCTCCGGGACGCCCCCAGACCACCCGCCACAACGTGCGCGGCGTCATCCACCAGGACAAGGCGCAGATCGTCCTGGTCGACACCCCCGGTCTCCACCGCCCCCGCACCCTGTTGGGCAAGCGCCTCAACGACTTGGTGCGCGAGACCCTCACCGACGTCGACGTCGTCGTCTTCTGCGTCCCCGCCAACGAGAAGATCGGCCCGGGCGACCGCTTCATCACCCGCGACCTCGCCGAGCTGCGCACCCCCGTGGTCGCCGTGGTCACCAAGGCCGACACCGTTACCCGCGAGGCCCTGGCCGCGCAGCTCCTGGCCGTCAGCGAGCTGGGGGAGTGGGCCGACATCGTCCCGGTCTCAGCCCAGCGCAACGAGCAGATCGACGTCCTCAAGGAGGTCCTGCTCAAGTACATGCCCCTGTCCCCCCCGCTGTACCCCACTGGCGAGATCACCGACGAGCCCCAGCAGGTCATGATCGCCGAGCTCGTGCGCGAGGCCGCCCTGGAGGGCGTGCGCGACGAGCTGCCCCACTCCCTGGCCGTCGTCGTCGACGAGATCGCCGACCCCGACGACGAGCGTGAGGTCGGCCGCATCAAGGGCGCCGGAGGTCGTCTCCAGGTGCGCGTGAGCCTCGTCGTCGAGCGCGACTCCCAGAAGGCCATCATCATCGGCAAGGGAGGACGGCGCCTCAAGGAGGTGGGCGTCACCGCCCGTAAGGGCATCGAGGAGCTGCTGGGGCGCAAGGTTTACCTCGACCTGCACGTGCGCACCGCCAAGGACTGGCAGTCCGACCCCAAGGCCCTGGCCCGCCTCGGTTTCTGAACCCCTCCGCGCTGCGAGCGGAGTGGTGCGGACGGTATCTGGGACGGGAACGTGCGACACCAGGCGACCCGACATCCGAATCAGTCGCGCACAAGGGGTGCTGTCACGCACACTTGGAAGGTCCGATACCACATCGACCTGGAGACCAAACGCATGACGAACAACGCCGTTCCCAGTCAGCCCCGTACCGACGCAGGTAGCGCAGGGCGCCGCTGCCCCGACGACCTGTGGGCGCTGGGTGAGAGAGCCGTCGCCCGAGCACGCCGGTGGGCTGACGAGTCGGCCTCCGAGCCGGTACCGCGTTCGGCCAAGCTTCTCTCCGGCATCCTCTCCGACCCCGAGGGCCTGACATTCACCACCCGCTTCGTCGACGACGTCGTGCGTCCCACCGACCTCGACGTCGCCAGCACCGCCCTCAAGCGCCTCTCCTCAGGGCGCACCGACTTCCTGCCGCCCGCCCTGGCCGGTGCCATGGGACTGGGCTCGGCCGCCTCCCGTCTCGCCCCGCGCACCGTCACCGCCGTCGCCCGTCGTGTCTTTCGCGAGATCGTCGGCGACCTCGTCGTCGACGCCACCGACAAGGGACTCGGGCCCGCCCTCGCCCGCCTGCGCAAGGGCGGCAACCGCCTCAACGTCAACCTCCTGGGCGAGGCCGTCCTGGGGGAGAAGGAGGCGGCCCGCCGCCTGGCCGAGGTCTCCCGCCTGGTCACCCGCGAGGACGTCGACTACGTCTCGGTCAAGGTCTCCGCCGTCACCGGCCCCCACAACCCCTGGGGCTTCGAGGAGGTCGTCGCCCACGGCGTCCAGGCCCTCCTGCCCCTCTACCGCCTGGCCCGCGACCACGGCGCCTTCCTCAACCTGGACATGGAGGACTACAAGGACCTCGACCTGACCATCGCGGTCTTCACCGCGATCCTCGACCAGGAGGACATGCGCGGCTACGAGGCCGGCATCGTCCTGCAGGCCTACCTGCCCGACTCCCTGGGCGCCATGCAGCGCCTCCAGGAGTGGGCCGCCAAGCGTGTCGCCTCCGGCGGCTCACGAGTCAAGGTCCGCATCGTCAAGGGCGCCAACCTGTCCATGGAGAAGGTCGACGCCGAGATCCACGGCTGGGAGCTGACCACCTGGCCCTCCAAGCAGGCCACCGACACCAACTACAAGCGCATGCTCTCCTGGGCGATGACGCCCGAGCGCACCCGCAACATCCGCCTGGGCGTAGCCGGCCAGAACCTCTTCGACATCGCCTTCGCCTTCGAGCTGCGCGCCGCACGCGGCGTCGAGGACAGCGTCGAGTTCGAGATGCTCTCCGGCATGGCCACCGGCATCCAGGAGGTCGTCCGCCGCGAGACCGGCCACCTCCTGCTGTACGTACCCGTCGTCGACCCCCACGAGTTCGACGTCGCCATCTCCTACCTGGTGCGCCGCCTGGAGGAGAACGCGGCGCCGGAGAACTTCATGTCCGGCGTCTTCGACCTGGCCAGCAACGAGCAGATCTTCGCCCGCGAGCGCGACCGCTTCCTGGCGGCCCTCTCCGACCTCGACCCGGATGCCCCGGTGCCGGTGCCCAACCGCACCCAGAACCGGCTCGCCGAGCGGGAGGCGGGCATTCCGAAGGAGACCGGGACAGTGGCCGAGCGCGCCAGGAGGTCCTTCGTCTCCGAGTCCGACTCCGACCCGGCCCTGGCCGCCAACCGCCAGTGGGCCCGGGAGATCGCCGCCGCCATCCCGGGCTCCACGCGGGGCGTGGCCGAGGTGGAGGCAGGCGCCGCCCGTCTGGCCACGAATGCCGCGGTGGACTCCCTCGTGGCCGCGACGGCCGAGGCCGCCGGAGTCTGGCAGTCCCTGGACCCGGAGGAGCGGGCCGCCGCCCTGCACCGTGTCGGCGACGTCCTGGCCGCCCGGCGCGCCGAGCTCATCGAGGTCGCCGGCTCCGAGGCCGGCAAGACCATCGACCAGTCCGACCCCGAGGTCAGTGAGGCCATCGACTTCTGCCACCACTACGCCGAGTCCTCGCTGCTCCTGCACGACCCGGAGTACATGGTCGGGGCCCGCTTCGCCCCGGTGGACGTCACCGTGGTCGCCTCGCCCTGGAACTTCCCGGTGGCCATCCCCACCGGGGGAGTGGCCGCGGCCCTGGCGGCCGGCAGCGCCGTCATCCTCAAGCCCGCCCCGCCGGCCCGACGCTGCGCGGCCGAGCTCGTGCGCGCCTTCCACGACGCCGGGATCCCCGAGGACCTCGTGGTGCTCGCCCCGCTGGAGGACGGCGACGTCTCACGCCACCTGGTGACCCACAAGGACGTCGACCGCGTGGTCCTCACCGGCTCCTACGACACGGCCCGCCTCTTCCGTTCCTGGAAGCCGGACATGCACCTGCTGGGGGAGACCAGCGGCAAGAACGCCATCATCGTCACCCCCTCGGCCGACCCCGACATCGCCGTGCGCGACGCCGTCTACTCGGCCTTCGCCCACGCCGGCCAGAAGTGCTCGGCCTCCTCCCTGCTGGTCCTGGTCTCCTCGGCCGGAAACTCCGAGCGCATCGCCCGCCAGCTCGTGGACGCCACCGCCTCCCTGCGGGTCAGGCTCCCGCTGTCGCTGGACTCCCAGATGGGGCCCGTCGTCGTGCCCGATGACGAGAAGGCCGTGCGCGGCCTGACCACGCTGGGGGTCGGCGAGCACTGGGTCCTCAAGCCCCGCTACCTCGGAGACGGCCTGTGGACCCCGGGCATCCGCGCCGGGGTCGTGCCCGGCAGCGAGTTCCACCTCACCGAGTACTTCGCGCCGGTCATCGGCGTCATGCGGGTCGACACGCTCGAGGAGGCCATCGAGGCGGTCAACGCCGTCGACTACGGGCTCACCTCCGGGCTCCAGACCCTCGATGCGGCCGAGCTGGCCGTCTGGCTCGACTCGATCCAGGCCGGCAACATCTACGTCAACCGCGGCATCACCGGGGCCATCGTGCGCCGCCAGCCCTTCGGCGGCTGGAAGCGCTCGGCCATCGGCTCGACGACGAAGGCCGGCGGTCCCTCCTACCTGCTGGGACTGGGGGACATCGAGCCCGCAGACGGCCAGGACGTGAAGGAGCCTGCGGGCCAGGGCACTGCGGCGCTGGACCCTCGCGTGGCGAGCCTGTGCGACGCCGTCAGCGGTCAGCTGGGCGAGGACGACCTGGCCGGGCTGCGCCGCGCCCTGGTGGCCGACGCCTCGGCCTGGAGGAGCGCCTACGGCGCCAACCGCGATGTCACGGCACTGGCCTGCGAGCGCAACGTCCTGCGCTACCGACCCACTGACGTCGTCGTGCGCGCCGGGTCTGGAACCGAGCCGGCCGACGTCGTGCGCGTCATGGCGGCCGGCGTGCGCGCCGGAGGGTTCATCAGCCTGTCGGTGGCCGACCGTCTGCCCCAGCCGTTGCAGAACGCGCTGCTGGCAGCAGGCGTCCAGGTGACGGTCGAGGACCAGGACACCTGGGACGCCCGCCTGGCTGAGCTCTCCGCCTCCGGCGGGCTGGGAACGCGAGTGCGCATCCTCGGCCCACGTGAGGAGACCTCGGCCGCCCGCTGGAGCCAGGCCAGCCGGGTGACCGGCGGGAGCCCCGACATCGCCCTGTACACCGGGGCCGTGACGGCCTGCCCGCACTCCGAGCTGCTGCCCTTCCTGCGCGAGCAGGCGGTGGCCATCACCAACCACCGCTTCGGCACCCCGCTGGACCTGGCCGAGGGCCTCCTGTAGGGCGGCCTGCGCCAAGGCGACGACACGTAGCCGAACCGAGTAATCGGGTGGTGCCCTCCCCAGACGGGGAGGGCACCACCCGATTACGAGTTGTCTGATGGATCTCTCGCTCCCTTGCCCCTGACGATGCTACCCGAGTAGCATGTAGGTATGAAGTTAAGCGTGAGTTTGTCGGAGAGTGACCTCATTCTGCTGGACCGATGCGTGGAGCGCGACGGTTTGGCGTCGAGGTCTGCTGGTATTCAGAATGCCATCCGCCTGCTCGGAAGAGCTGATCTTCAGGATGCTTACGCTGAGGCATGGTCCTCGTGGGATGCCTCTGAGGATGCAACCGTCTGGGATAGTGCGGTCGCTGACGGGATCGATGGAGGTGAGGATGCTACGAGGTGAAATCCGCCTTGTCGATTTCGAGCCTTCTGTTGGCAGTGAGGCGAACAAGCGTCGACCTGCGCTCATAGTAAGTAATGACCATGCCAATGCGGCGGCTGCGCGTCTTGGCCGCGGTGTTGTGACGGTGGTCCCATTGACCAGCTCAACCTCGCGAGTTCTTCCCTTTCAGGTTTTCCTCCCCTCGGAGGCAACCGGCTTGCCCAAGGACTCAAAGGCTCAGGCGGAGCAAGTTCGATCGATTGCTGTGGAGAGAGTCGGCGAGGTTGTCGGCTGGTTACCCAGTGGGCTGATGAAGCTGGTCAATGAGGCTCTGATCCTGCATCTCTCCTTGTGATGGAGTCTCACGTCAGACGGGGGAACTCCTCGAGGGAGAAGACCGACTCCACGGGCACGTCGAAGTAGCGGGCGATGCGCAGGGCCAGGTGCAGTGAGGGGGCGTACTCCCCGCGCTCGAGGTAGCCCACCGTCTGATAATGGACTCCTAGCGCCTCGGCGAGCTCTCGGCGGCTCACCCTGCGGTCGGCGCGCAGGACCGCGATCCGGTTGTGGACGACGTCGTCGGACATGGTCACAGACCGGACTGGGAACGAATGGTGGACTGCACGCGCACCAGACTACCGATCGTCTCCTTGCGGAAGCTGCGTCGCACGATGAACGAGGCCCCTGCGAAGCCGAGGACTGTCCATGCCGCCAGGACCCCGACGGCGAGCACCGGGGAGAAGGCCCCGCCCACCTCCCATGAGGGGTCACCCACCAGCGCCCAGCGGGTCAGGTGCCCTGACCAGTAGGTGGGCAGTACCAGCTGAACCGCCTGCACCCAGGACGGGAGGCGGTCCATGGGCATGAAGAAGCCACTCGTCCCCATGAGTGCGAAGACGGGCAGGTAGGAGGCCATGAAGCTGTAGAGGCCTCGGATGCAGGCGCCCACGAGAAAGCCCAGCGGGGTCGTCGCAACGGCTGACAGCACCATGAGCAGTAGGCACGTCAGCACTTGGGACGCACTCAGGGGCATGGCCTCAACGAACAGGGCTCCCCCGAGAAGGATGGCGCCCTGGAACACGAGGGTGTGAGTGATCGAGGACATTGTCTTACCAATCGCCCACGTCAACGGGCCGTGGGGCAGGATGCGCACCCGCAGCAGGGCGCCGCCGATACGGTCGGTGTAAGTCTCGCTGGCGATCTGCAGGGCGATGAAGCCGCTGATGGCGCCGATGCTGCTGGCGAGGAACATGGGGCCGAAGGTTGCGTGGGCCTCGGCGTTCATCTGGGTGTGCCTGCCGACGACCACGATGGCGCTCACGGATGCCAGCAGCGCGACGCTCATCGCGACAAGACTTGATCGAAGGTCCGTGACCGCCTGTCGGGAGGCTGCGCGCAGGACTGCCAGGAAGGTGCGAATGCTCATGAGTGGGCCTCCTTGCTGACGAGGGAGAGGTAGGTCTCCTCCAGGGTGGGACGGGTGATGGTGAGCCCGGTGACGATGTCGAGGTTGAGCTCCTTGATGAAGAGCTCGGGGGAGCGGGTGGTGTGGACATGTCGGGTGCCGTTCTGGACCCAGGTGATCTCAGCACCACGATCGAGACGCTCGCGCAGCGCCGTGACCGTGCCGTCGGCAAGGATCCGCCCCTCGTTCATGATGAGCACCCGAGAGGCCAGGTGCTCGGCCTCGGCCAGGTCATGGGTGGTCATGATGATGGTGGCGTCATCGTCGACCCGGGCCAGGATGAGATCGTGCAGGCGCGCCTTCGAGACCGGGTCCAGTCCGGTCGTCGGCTCGTCCAGGATGAGGATCTCGGGCGCGGCCATGAGAGCGGCCGCGAAGTCAATGGTGCGTCGCTGCCCGCCGGAGAGTCGTGACAGCCGGGAGCCGGCCTTCTCGCTGAGCCCGACGGCGTCGAGCACCTCGTCGACGCTGCTCACCCGGCTCGTCGCCGTCAGCTGGACCGAGCGGATCCACTCCAGCTGGTCCCTCACCCGCCACTTGGCGTGATCGGTCCAGCTCTGCTGCACCAGTCCGATCCGCGCCCAGAAGTCGGCGCCCGCCCGGCGCGGATCGGTGCCGAGCACGCGCACCCTGCCGCTGGTCGGCGTCAGTGAACCCAGCAGGTTCTCCACGAGCGTCGTCTTGCCCACGCCGTTGGGGCCGAGCAGGCAGACGACCTCTCCGGCCTCGACCGACAGGTCGAGCCCGCGCAGCACCGGGGTGTCCCCGTAGGAGAACTCGAGGCTCTCCGTGGTGATGACTGGAGCCATCGCACAAATCCTCCTGAGTAGAAGCGCAACTGAATATAGTAGAGATACTACATCATGGCGTTGGTGTTCGTCGGATTGAGAGTGTGGCCTGCGGTGGAGCTCCTTCGGCCTCCGTCTCACACTGCGGTCCCGTGCGGCCGTCCTACCTGACGACGGGGTGTCATCGGGGTAGGGGTCTACGCCGTGCGAGCGACTCCAGGCCACCAGGTGAGCCTCCTGCTTAGTCGCCGCGGCGGGGCCTGACAGGCCGGCACCCCGACCGCGGCTGGCTCGTTCTGCTCGGCCACGTTCGCGGCCGCGTTCCTCAGGAGTCAGACGAGTCTTCCGGGAACCGCCGTCGGAACCACGAAGCACCTGATCCCAGGAGAACCCCCGATGCGTAACGCCCGCCCCGCCCCCCAGCAGCCCTCCGGTATGCCGTTTGCCAAGTACCGGCCCTTCCTCGACGTCGCCACCATCGATCTGCCCGACCGCACCTGGCCGGACAAGCGCATCACCACCGCCCCCCGTTGGCTGAGCACCGACCTGCGCGACGGCAACCAGTCCCTCATCGAGCCCATGGGGCCCCAGGCCAAGCGCGCCGTCTTCGACCTGCTTGTGACCATGGGCTTCAAGGAGATCGAGATCGGCTTCCCGGCCGCCTCTCAGACCGACTTCGACTTCGTGCGCTCCCTGGTGGACGACGGTGCGATCCCCGAGGACGTCACCATCTCGGTACTCACCCAGTCGCGCGGCGACCTCATCGACCGCACCCTGGACGCCTGCGTCGGCATTCCGCGGGCCACCGTCCACCTCTACAACGCCCTGTCACCCATCTTCCGTGACGTCGTCTTCCGCATGGACCGCGACCAGGTCCGCGAGCTCGCCGTCGACGGCACCCGCCAGATCATGGCCCGCGCCGAGAAGGTCCTCGACAAGGACACGGTCTTCGGCTACGAGTACTCCCCGGAGTTCTTCATCGACACCGAGCTCGACTACAGCCTCGAGGTCTGCGAGGCCGTCATGGACGTGTGGCAGCCCGAGGATGATCGCGAGATCATCCTCAACCTGCCTTCCACCGTCGAGCGCGCCACGCCCAACGTCTACGCCGACCAGATCGAGTGGATGAGCCGACACCTGTCTCATCGCGACTCGGTGTGCCTGTCACTGCACAACCACAATGACCGCGGCTCGGGCGTGGCCACTGCCGAGCTCGGCCTCATGGCCGGCGCCGACCGCGTCGAGGGCTGCCTGTTCGGCCACGGCGAGCGCACCGGCAACGTGGACCTGGTGACCCTGGCCCTCAACCTCTTCAGCCAGGGCGTCGACCCCATGCTGGACCTGTCCGACATCGACGAGGTCCGCCGCATCGTCGAGCGGGCCACCGGCATGGACGTGCCCCCGCGCACCCCCTACGCCGGCGAGCTCGTCTACACCTCCTTCTCCGGCTCCCACCAGGACGCCATCAAGAAGGGCTTCGCCGCGCGCACCACGCAGGTCAACGCCAAGAAGGCCGAGGGGCTGTCCGACGCCGAGGCCGAGATCGCCGTCCCCTGGGCCATGCCCTACCTGCCCATCGACCCCCACGACGTGGGCCGCTCCTACGAGGCCGTCGTGCGCGTCAACTCCCAGTCCGGCAAGGGCGGGGTCGCCTACCTGCTGGGCACCACTCGCAAGCTCGAGCTGCCGCGCCGCCTCCAGATCGAGTTCTCCCACATCGTCCAGCGCCACACCGACACCTACGGCGGTGAGGTCGACGGCGCCCGCCTGTGGTCGATCTTCGCCGACGAGTACCTGCCCGCCGCGGCCGCCCCCGAGGCCGAGCTCAGCCGCTGGGGCCGCTTCGAGCTGCGCGGGGCCACCCTGACCTCCACCGGTGACGACAAGGACTCCACCCTCACCGTCACCCTGATCGACGGCGGCCAGGAGAAGCACCTGACCGCCGCCGGCAACGGCCCCCTGGACGCCTTCGTCACCGCTCTGGAGAGCACAGGCCTGAGCGTGCGGATCCTCGACTACGCCGAGCACGCCCTGAGCGAGGGACACGACGCGAAGGCCGCCAGCTACGTCGAGTGCGAGGTCGACGGCCAGGTCCTGTGGGGCGTGGGCATTGACCCCTCCATCACCACCTCCTCCTTCAAGGCCGTCATCTCCGCCCTCAATCGCGCCCTGCGCTGAGGGGGCGTGAGAGACTGCGCCCGTGACGAGCAGGCTGTACCGGGATGAGGCGATCATCCTGCGCACCTACAAGCTGGGCGAGGCCGACCGCATCATCGTGATGCTCACCCGCCACCACGGCCAGGTGCGTGCTGTGGCAAAGGGCGTGCGCCGCACCACCTCCCGCTTCGGTGCCCGCCTGGAGCCCTTCTCCATGACCGATGTCCAGCTCCACGCCGGGCGCAGCCTCGACGTCGTCACCCAGGCCGAGATCATCGACCCCTTCGGCCGGGCCGTGAGCGCCGACTACGCCATGTTCACCTGCGCCTCGACCATGGTGGAGACCGCCGAGCGCCTCAGCGCCGACGACGGAGACCTGGGCACCGAGGCCAGCCCCCAGCAGTACCTGCTGCTGGCCGGGGCCCTGGCCGCCATGTCCCACCGGCGCCACGCCCCCGGACTCATCCTGGACTCCTACCTGCTGCGGGCCCTGGCCCTGGGGGCTGGGCGCCCTCGTGCTATGACTGCGCCCTGTGCGGTGCACTCGGACCGCACAGGGCCTTCCATGTGCAGGCCGGCGGCGCGGTGTGCGAGTCCTGCCGCTCGGCCGGTGCCGTGGAGGTCGAGCCGGCCACGATGGTGCTCCTGGGGGCCCTGCTCTCCGGCGACTGGGCCGTGGCCGACGCCTCCGGCCAGCGCGAGCGCTCGCAGGCCTCCGGGCTCGTCTCGGCCTACACGACCTGGTACCTGGAGCGGCGCCTGCGCTCCCTCGCACTGGTGGAAAGAGCATGACCATGACAGACGTCACCAGAGACATGACGGTCGAGGCGGCTCCGCCCCTGCACCGGCCCGGCCTGACCCCGCCCGTGCTGCCGGCCGCCTCCCTGCCCCAGCACGTCGCCGTCGTCATGGACGGCAACGGGCGCTGGGCCAACGCCCGCGGCCTACCCCGCACCGAGGGCCACCGGGTGGGGGAGGCCAATATGCTCGACGTCGCCGCCGGCGCCATTGAGATCGGCGTGAAAGAGCTGAGCGTCTACGCCTTCTCCACTGAGAACTGGCGGCGCTCACCCGGTGAGGTCCGCTTCATCATGGGCTTCGCCCGCAAGGTCCTGCGCGTCCAGCGCGATGTCCTCAACTCCTGGAACGTCAGGCTGTGCTGGGTCGGTCGCACCCCGCGCCTGTGGAAGTCCGTCCTGCGTGAGCTGCGTGAGGCCGAACGCGTCACCGCCCACAACACGGGCCTCACCCTCAACCTGTGCATCAACTACGGCGGGCGCGCCGAGATCGCCGACGCCACCCGAGCCATCGCCGAGGACGTGGCCGCCGGCCGCCTCAAGGCCTCCTCCGTCAACGAGAAGACCATCCAGCGTTACCTCTACTCACCCACCATGCGGGACGTGGACCTGTTCATCCGCACCGGCGACGAGCAACGCACCTCCAACTTCCTCATGTGGTCCTCCTCCTACGCCGAGCTCTACTTCTCACCCCTGGCCTGGCCCGACTTCAACCGCGCCGAGCTGTGGAAGGCGTGCGAGGTCTACGCCGGGCGCGAGCGCCGCTACGGCGGGGCCGTGGACAGGGTGCTGCACGAGGAGGCCGCCGATGCCGAGGACTCGGAGGACGACGAGGCTGACGAGGAACCGCACCACGACGGGCAGTAGTCGGCCGCCCGGCACCACCGGATCGGGGCCACCAGGCGGATCAGGACAGTTCAGTCCTGTGAGGTGTCCTGTGCCGAGCAGGCGGCGCACAGGCCGAAGAACTCCGCCGTGTGCTCCATCTGGGTGAAGCCCTGCTGGGTCGAGACCCGCTGAATCCACTCCTCCAGCTCACCGCCGGCAACCTCCACGGTGTAGCCGCAGCGGCGGCACACGATGTGGTGGTGGTGCTCCTGCCTCTCGCAGGCCCGGTAGAGGACCTCGCCCTCGGCGCTGCGCACCTGGTCCACCGTGCCGGTCTCCGCCAGGGTCTGCAGGTTGCGGTACACGGTGGCCAGCCCCACCTTGGTGCCTTCGGCCTCCAGGGCGGAATGGATCTGCTGGGCCGAGCGGAACTCGTCGGTGCGGGTGAGGATGTCGGCGACGGCGGCGCGCTGGCGCGTGGCGCGTGGACGCTGCGCCGTGCTGCTTGCGCTCATGATCTGCCTCCTGAGGTGATGCGGTGCCGTCGGGAGCGGCTGACGAGCTGCAGCAGTCCGGACAGGAGGGCGACGACGGCGTAGCCCCCCACTAGGAGTACCACGATCATGGCGCCGGGAGGACCTCCACCCAGGTAGGTGATCGTCAGACCCGACACACAGGCCACCACCCCCAGACCCATCGCCAGGTACATGGTGCGGGCGAAGGAGTGCGAGACGAGCTGGGCGATGGCCACCGGCACGATCATGACGGCCGAGACCAGCAGCGCCCCCACCACCCGCATGGACACTGAGACCGTCAGCGCCGCCACCACCGCCACCAGCACGTTGAGGGCGCTGGTGGGCAGCCCGCAGGCGCGGGCGAACTCCTCGTCGTGGCACAGCGCGAACAGCGGGCCGCGCAGTCCCAGCCCCACCAGGAGCACCAGGGTGGCCAGGGCGATGGTGAACCAGGCGTCGGAGACCGAGACCGTGGAGATCGAGCCGAACAGGTAGGAGTTGAGATTCGTCGTCGTCCCGCCGGCGACGCTAATGAGGATGACGCCCCCGGCGATGCCCCCGTAGAACAGGATCGCCAGGGCCACGTCGCCCCGGGTGCGGCCGTTGGCGCGGATGACCTCGATCAGCACGGCGCCCAGCACGCTCACGATGATCGCCCCGGGCACGGCCCAGGCGTCACGGGGAGTGACGTTGGCGGCGGTCCCGGCCAGCCAGCCCAGGGCGATGCCGGTCAGGGCGATGTGCCCTGATCCCGTCGCCCAGCAGCGCCAGGCCCCCGCTGAACCAGGTAGGTGCCCACCACCGGGGCGGCCAGCCCCACCAGGACCGCCACGATGAAGGCCCGCTGGATGAGGGGGCTGGCGAGCATGTCGGAGACGAACTCGATCATGGGCGGGTGCTCCTACCGGAATGGGGGCGCGTGTCAGGCAGCCGATGGTCGAGGACGGGGGCGTGGTGGGCCGGAGGGACCTCCGGCGTCAGGGTGGTGGTCGTCGTCGCCGCTGTGAGTGCGGCGTGGGCCGTGGGACGCGCCGACTCTGCTGTCACGCAGATGAGCGACCTCGCCGGCCGGGCCGTCGGCGACGAGCCGGCCGTCCTGCAGGAGGATCGCCCGCTGGACGACGTCGGCGAGCTCACCCATCTCGTGCAGGACCGTCACCAGGGTCAGCCCCTGCGCGCGCAGCCCCCGGAGGATCTCGGCCAGGGACTCACGGCTGGCACGGTCGATGCCGGCCAGGGGCTCATCGAGGATGAGCAGCTCTGGGGAGCGCACCAGGGCTCGGGCGATGAGGACGCGCTGGGCCTGCCCGCCGGAGAAGACCTGGACGTGGTCCGCGGCCCGGTGGGCCAGGCCGACGGCGTCGAGTGCGGCCATGGCCTTGCCTTTGGCGCTCCGCCCCCGGTCGGCCCAGGGCCTGCGCGGTCCCAGGAGCCCGGATCGCACCACCTCCAGGGCGGTGGCCGGGACACCGGAGCCGGCGCCGATCCGCTGGGGGACGTAGCCGATGCGCTCCCAGGGGATCCTGCGGCGGCGCGAGGTGGGGGCGCCCAGGACCTCGATGCTGCCGCCGGACAGGGGCACCAGCCCCAGAACGGCCTTGACGAGGGTGGACTTGCCCGAGCCGTTGGCGCCCAGGATCGCCACGGACTCGCCGCCGCCCACGGCCAGGCTCACGTCGTCCAGGATGAGGGAGGAGCCCAGGACGACGCTGAGCTCGCGGATCCTGATGGCGAGCGCGGACGACGCCGCCCGGGGTGAGTCGGACGGCGTCGTCACAGACGCTGATGATGGTGAAGATGATGAGGTCATGCCGTCTCGATCATGCCAATCTGAGTGGACGTCATCTGCTCGGGATCTCGGGCTCGGTGGCCCGGCCCCGAGGCTACTGGCACACCATGGCGGACTTGAGCCGCTCCAGGTTGCTGGTCATGGCGTCGGTGTAGTCGCCCCGCTCGGGCTTGGACTCCAGGGGACTGAGGACGCTCGTCTTCGCATCGGTCTCCGCGGCGATCGCCTTGGCGGGAGCGTCGGAGACCAGCTCCTCGGTGAAGATCGTCTTCACCCCCGTCTTCTCGACCACCGACTTGATGTTGGCCATCTCAGCGGGGCTGGGCTCAGCATCGGGGTCGATGCCGGAGATGGAGGCCTGGGTCAGGCCGTAGCGCTCGGCCATGTAGCCGAAGGCGGCGTGGGTGGTGATGAAGGTCTTGTGCTGGCAGGTGGACAGGCCCTGCTTGTACTGGTTGTCCAGGCCGGTCAGCGCCGTCTTGAGCTTGTCCAGGTTCGCCTTGTAGTCGTTGGCGTTGGCCGGGTCGATCTGGGCGAAGGAGGCCTCGAGGGCCTCGGCCACCTTGATCATGCGGTCCGGGTCGAGCCAGAAGTGCGGGTCGAGGTCACTGTCGTGCCCCTCCTCGCCCTCGGTGTGACCGTGCTCATCGTGGCCGTGCTCGTCCTTGTGCTCGTCGTGGCCGGCCTCGCTGGCCTGCGCGGTGGCGGCGGCACTCGCCGTGGCCGAGGCGCCGTCGGTGGCCTCCTCGCCGTGCTCGTGCTCATCCTCAACCCCCTCGTGGTGGACGAGGTTGGCCGGCTTGCTGAGGTCCACCACGGTGGGCCCGGAGCCGACCTCCTTGACGGCCTTGTCCAGGGAGGGCTGGAAGCCGGGGACGTAGGCGATGAGGTCGGCCTTGCCCAGCTCGGCGGTCGCCTTGCCGGAGAGCTCGAAGTCGTGCGGCTCGACGTTGGCCGGGGTCACGGTGGAGACCTTGACGAGCTTGCCGCCAATGGCCTCGGCCAGGTACTGGATCGGGTAGAAGGACGTGGAGACCGTCAGGGTCTTGCCCGGGGCGATCGTGTGCGGTGCCGAGGCGCTTGACGAGCTCTCGCTCTTCAGGGCGCTGCACGCGCTCATACCGGCGGCCAGGATCAGGGTGGCTCCGAGCGCCACGATGCGACGGAGGTGGTGGGAACGAGCCTGTGAAACACTCATGCGAATCATTCTCATACTCTGATGGCTGCGCGTCAAACTCCGAGGGATTCCGCGTGTGCGCTGCTGAGAGCCGGTTTGAACAGTAGTCAGAAGGGCCGCTCGAGCGCTTGTGTGCGCATCCGCGGTGCGACGGGCCCCTCACCAGCTGTCGGCGGCTGTCCGCCTAGACTGTTCCCACTCGTCCCCACCAACCAGGCGGGACCACGACCACTCCTGAAGGAGCATCCGTTGGCATCCACCCCTTCACGCCTTGACGCCGTCATCAACCTCGCCAAGCGTCGCGGGTTCGTCTTCCCCTGCGGCGAGATCTACGGCGGAACCCGCTCGGCCTGGGACTACGGACCGCTGGGCGTCGAGCTCAAGGAGAACATCAAGCGCCAGTGGTGGCAGTACATGGTGCGCTCACGCGACGACGTCGTCGGGCTGGACTCCTCGGTCATCCTGCCGCGCGAGGTGTGGGTCGCCTCCGGGCACGTTCAGGCCTTCACCGACCCGCTCATCGAGTGCCAGTCCTGTCACAAGCGCCTGCGCGAGGACGAGCTCCAGGAGACCTACGCCGCCAAGCACGGCATCGAGGACCCCTCCACGGTGGGCCTGGAGCAGGTCGCCTGCCCCAGCTGCGGCACCCGTGGCCAGTTCACCGAGCCCAAGGCCTTCTCCGGCCTGCTCAAGACCTACCTGGGCCCGGTCGACGACGAGTCCGGCCTGCACTACCTGCGCCCCGAGACGGCCCAGGGCATCTTCGTCAACTTCACCAACGTCATGAGCGCGGCCCGCAAGAAGCCGCCCTTCGGCATCGGCCAGGTGGGCAAGTCCTTCCGCAACGAGATCACGCCGGGCAACTTCATCTTCCGCACCCGCGAGTTCGAGCAGATGGAGCTGGAGTTCTTCTGCGAGCCGGGCACGGACGAGGAGTGGCACCAGTACTGGATCGACTACCGCAAGGCCTGGTACACCGACCTGGGCATCAGCGAGGACAACCTGCGCCTCTACGAGCACCCCGCCGAGAAGCTCTCCCACTACTCCAAGCGCACCGTGGACCTGGAGTACCGCTTCGGCTTCGCCGGCTCGGAGTGGGGCGAGCTCGAGGGCATCGCCAACCGCACCGACTTCGACCTGTCCACCCACGCCGAGCACTCCGGCAAGGACCTGTCCTACTTCGACCAGACCCGTTCCGAGCGCTGGACCCCTTACGTCATCGAGCCATCGGCCGGCCTGACCCGCTCGCTCATGGCCTTCCTCGTGGAGGCCTACACCGAGGACGAGGCCCCCAACACCAAGGGCGGGGTGGACAAGCGCATCGTCCTCAGGCTCGACCCGCGCATCGCCCCGGTCAAGGCGGCCGTCCTGCCGCTGAGCCGCAAGGAGGAGCTGACCGGTCCTGCCAAGGAGCTGGCAGCCCGCCTGCGCCGCTCCTGGAACGTGGAGTACGACGACGCCGGCGCGGTGGGCCGCCGCTACCGCCGTCAGGACGAGGTGGGCACGCCCTTCTGCCTCACCTATGACTTCGACTCGCCCGAGGACGGGGCGGTCACCGTGCGCGAGCGCGACACGATGACCCAGGAGCGCATCCCGCTCGAGGGTGTCGAGCGCTACCTGGCTGAGCGCCTCGTCGGCTGCTGAGCCGCGCCGAGCAGGCCGGCAGCGCCACTGACCCGACTACCATCCGGATCCCGCCCCGTGTCCCTGGCTCACGTCAGGGACACGGGGCGGGCATGATGGGACGGTGAGCACCAACTCGACCTCCCCGAGCAACGAGTCTCTTTCCGCTGAGGACCTTCCCCGAGCCGTCGGCGGGACCTGCCGGCTCTCACGGCGGCCACAGCCCACTCCCACCCGGGCCCCTGGACCTGGAGGCGGGGAGGTCCCGCCGGGTGCGGATCGTGCTCGGTGTCATCGTCGGCGCCCTGGTCCTGGCCACCGTCGTCGGGCTGTTCGTGCTCTGGCCGGGCAAGAGCTCGCTCATCGGCTCACGCTCCTTCACCGCCGAGGGCGGCTCAGTGGGCAAGGCCACCATCACCTCCACGGACCTGTCCGGCTGTGAGAGCTCCGTGAGCGCCCTGACGGAGGTCAACGGCGTCAAGCAGGAGGAGTTCGCCAAGAGCCACGTGTGCGCCCGCATCACCGAGGGTGAGGGCAAGGGCCTGGTCATGCCGGTCCAGCTGGTGGGCGAGCCCCGCAAGCTCGCCCACGTCGGTGACCAGGCTCGTCGTCCTCTACTCGCCCCAGGCCATCCTGTCCGGCTCCCCCTACTCCTTCATCGACTACCAGCGTCAGCTCCCGGTCGGTGCCCTGGCAGTCGTCTACCTCGTGCTCGTTGTCGCCGTGGCCGGGCGCAAGGGCGTCCTGAGCGTCCTGGGTCTGCTGGTGGCCACCGGTGTGCTCGCCTTCTTCATGATCCCGGCACTCCTGTCAGGCTCCCACCCGCTGGCGGTGACCCTGGTCGGATCGATGGCGATGATGCTGGCCGCCGTCTACGTGGCCCACGGCGTGTCCATCCGTACCACGACGGCCCCTGCTGGGAACGGTGGCCGGCATCGTGCTGACCGTGCTGCTCGCCCTGTGGGGACCGACGCCGCTCACTTGACCGGCGACGTCGACGAGACCGCCCGTCTGCTGGCCTCGCGCACGCACATCGATCTGCAGACGCTGCTGACCTGCGGCATGGTCATCGCCGGGCTCGGTGTCCTCAACGACGTCACCATCACCCAGGCCTCCTCGGTGTGGGAGCTGCATGCCGCCAAACCCGCTGCTGTCGCGCACGCGCCTGTTCACCGGCGGGATGAGGATCGGCCGGGACCACATCGCCTCGACCGTCTACACCCTGGCCTTCGCCTACGCCGGGCACGGCACTGCCCGCTCATCCTGGCCGCCTCCCTCATGGACCGGGCCGTGCTGGACACCATGCTCTCGGGGAGATCGCCGAGGAGATCGTGCGCACCCTCATCTCCTCCATCGGCCTGGTCCTGGCGATCCCGGCGACCACGGCGATCGCGGCGGCCCTGTGCCGCGTCACCCCGGTCCTCGACGACTAGCCGAGGGCCGACTCGCCGACGGACCTCAGGACCCGGTGAGACCGCTCTCCTCAGCCTCCGGAGACGTCGGACTCGGCCTGGCTGAGCATCTCGCGGTGGGCCTCGTCCAGGGCGGGAGAGTCCAGCCAGCCGTCGGGCAGACGGGGGGTCTTCGGACTGCCGGCCCGCCCCCGGGGGCCCTCGACGACGTCACCGGGGTAGTCGACGACGTCGGGCAGGCGCGAGCGCATCCGCTCCAGGCCGGCGTCGAGCTCATCGAGGTCCGGATCCCCATGAGGTCGGCACGCGCCGCGCCGCCCACCGGATAGCCCTTGAGGTACCAGCCCACGTGCTTGCGCAGGTCACGCACCCCCGGTCCTCGCCCATCTCCTCAGCCAGCATGCGCCCGTGGCGGCGGATCACCTCGATGACGGCGTCCAGGTCCGGGCGGGTGCGCGCCGACGAGCCGTGCATAGCCGCCACGATGTCGGCGAACAGCCAGGGGCGGCCCTGGCAGCCGCGGCCCACGACGACGCCGTCGCAGCCGGTGGTCTCCATCATGCGCACCGCGTCGTCGCCGAGCCAGATGTCCCCGTTGCCGAGCACCGGTAGGGACGGTGGACTCCCTTGAGGCGGGCGATCTCCTCCCAGCGGGCCTGACCCGAGTAGTGCTGGCGCGCGCTGCGGGCGTGCAGGGCCACCGCCGCGATCCCGGCGTTCTCGGCGGCCCGGGCGGCGTCGAGGAAGGTCTCGTGCTCCTCATCGATGCCCAGGCGCATCTTCATGGTCACCGGCACCTGTCGAACCCGCCCGGCGGCGCGGGCAGCGGCCTCACTGGCGCGCACCGCCTCGGTGAGGATCGCCGCCAGCAGATCGCGCTTCCACGGCAGCGCCGCACCCGCCTCCCTTGCGGGTCACCTTGGGAACCGGGCAGCCGAAGTTGAGGTCGATGTGGTCGGCCAGGTCCTCCTCCACCAGGATCCGCACCGCGGCCCCCACCGTGGCCGGGTCAACCCCGTAGAGCTGAATGGAACGAACCCTCTCGGCCGGGTCGGTGCGCACCATCGCCAGGGTGCGCTCGTTGCGCTCCACCAGGGCGCGGGTGGTGACCATCTCCGTGACGTACAGGCCCGCCGGGGCCAGCAGACCGCCGTCGGGGGCGGACACCCGGACCGGGGCAGGCGGGCGTCAGCGCCTCCGGCAGGACGGCCTCGGCCATCTCCCGGCACAGGCGGCGGAAGGAGGCGTTGGTGACTCCGGCCATGGGGGCGAGCTCGACGGGGTGGGCACCACCAGCGGCCCGATGCGCAGCGGTGCGGGCGCGCGGCCCGATGCGCAGGCGTCGGGCAGGCGGGGGGAGGTCTCACTCATCGTCACCCCGACATGCTGACACACGGCGAGTACCAGGGCGGCGACCGGCCCCGTCCTTCGGCCCGGAACCGACACAGGTATAGACCACTTGTGAAGGAAGTAACAGGGCTGGATCGAGGTCAGTGCATGACGAACTGCTGATGACGAGTGCTTGCGCGCGTTACCTTGTGTGCTTGTGCTGATGAACGAAGAGACCGAGCCGTCGATATCACGTTCCGTCGTCGTGACCGGAGCCTCTCGGGGAATCGGGGAGGCGGTTGTGAAGGCGTTTCTCGCACAGGGCGACCGGGTGGCGGGTATCTCCCGCTCCGGTGAGGCCCCCGACGGCGCCCTGGGCCTGGCTGCCGATGTCACCGACCCCGACGCCCTGGCCCAGGCCCTTAGCGCCGCCACCGAGGAGCACGGCCCCATCGAGGTCCTCGTGGCCTCGGCCGGCATCAACCGGGAGTCCTTGGCCGCCCGCACCTCCTCCCAGATGTGGGACGAGGTCATCTCAGCGGACCTGACCGGCACCTTCAATACAGTACGCGCCGTGACGCCAGCCATGATGCGGGCCCGTACGGGGCGCATCATCCTGGTCTCCTCGGCCATCGCCGCACGTGGAGGCGTGGGCCTGTCGGCCTACGGCGCCGCCAAGGGCGGCGTGGAGGGGCTGACCCGCTCCCTGGCCCGCGAGCTCGCACCGCGCGGCATCACCGTCAACGCCGTGGCCCCCGGATTCGTCACCACGGCGATGACCGCCTCCCTGCCCGACCACATCCGCACCGCCTACCTCGAGCAGATTCCCTTGGGGCGCTTCGCCGACGTCGCCGACATCGCCGGCCCCGCCGTCTTCCTCGCCTCACCCGCGGCGGCCTACGTCACCGGCGCGATCCTCGGCGTCGACGGCGGCATGGGCATGGGGCGCTAGGCGCACAGCAGGCCGCGAGACGTTGTCGGGGCCGTATCCGGGGGCCGCCGTGGTGCCGTAGGGTAGAGCCGTGACAACGGATCCCATGCGCCGGCTCGTGCTCGTCCGACACTCCAAGGCCTCTCACGACGCCGTCACCGACCTGGAACGTCCTCTGACCCCCAAGGGCACCGCCCTCGCAGGCCTGCTGGCCAAGGAGCTGCGCAAGCGCCTGGAGACCACCGACCTGCTCCTGGTCTCCCCCGGCGGCCCGGGCCCGCGAGACCGCCCGCCCCATCCGCGACCGCCTCGAGCCCACTGACACCCCTCGTGCGCGAGGAGATCTATAACCTGGGCCCCAACGGCATCCTCGGGGTTCTGGCCGAGGAGGGTGCAGACGCCAGGACGGTCGTCGTCGTCGGCCACGAGCCCACGATCTCCGTGCTCGCCCACATCCTCCACGACACCGATGACGACCTGGCCTCCCAGATCTCCTTCAGGGGTGCCCACGGCAACCGCCGTCATCATCGACGTCCCCGGCGCCTGGGCCGACCTTGAGCCCAAGAGCGCCCGTATCCGGGAGATCTTCACCGCCCGCAAGCGCGACTGAGGCTGGACGTCCCGAAGCAGTCGCCGGTCAGCCCCCGATCAGCTGCAGGACGGCGCGCAGGTCACGCACATGGATAGCCGCATCAGCCTGCTCAACAACCACCGGCTTGGCGCAGAACGCCACCCCCAGCCCCGCGGCCTCCAGCATCCCCAGGTCGTTGGCCCCGTCCCCGACCGCGATGGTGCGCTCCATGGGCACACCGTCCTGCTAGGGCCCAGGTGCGCAGGCAGTGGACCTTCTCCTGACGGTCCACGATGCGCCCCAGCACCCGACCGGTGAGGCAGCCGCCCGCCACCTCCAGGCGGTTGGCCGCCACGTGGTCGATACCCAGCCGCTCGGCCAGGGGCACCACGACCTCCTCGAAGCCGCCCGAGACGACCCCCACGCGGCAGCCACGCGCATGCAGCGCCTCAATGAGGTCGGCCGCCCCCTCGGTGGGGCGCACCTCGGCGAGGACCTCGGCGAAGACCTCCTGGGAGACCCCGGCCAGCGTCGCCACCCGCTCGCGCAGGGAGGCCGCGAAGTCCAGCTCCCCGCGCATCGCCCGGGCCGTGACCTCGGCAACCAGCTCACGGGTTCCGGCGCGCTGGGCGATGAGCTCGATGACCTCCTGCTCGATGAGGGTGGAGTCCACGTCCATGACCAGAAGGCCTGGGCCCCCAGTCATCAGGGCACCATCGGTCAGAGCCCCGCTGAGGCCCGCGGAGCCGCCGGCACGGTGTCGAGAGGTGTCGCTCATGGCGCCATGCTAGTGGGCGAACCGGCGGGCGGGTACGAGCGCGCCGCCGCCCGGCGACTCGGGCGACGGCGCGCACATGGAAGGCGGTAGGCCCCTCGGTCAGCGGGTGACGAGCTGCCCCTTGGCCACCACCGTGATACCGGACTCTGTCACGGTGAAGCCCCGCTCGCGGTCGTGCTCGGGGTCGATCCCCACCATGGCCCCCTCCTCGACCCGGACGTACTTGTCCAGGATCGCGCGGTTGACCACGGTGTTGCGGCCCACCTCAGCGCCGTCCATGAGGACGGACTCTCGCACCGAGGACCAGGAGTTGACACGCACACCGGGGGACAGGACCGAGGAGATCACCTCACCACCGGAGACGATGACACCCGGTGAGACGATCGAGTCGACCGCGTGCCCCAGGCGCTCGTGGTGGCCGTAGACGAACTTGGCCGGGGGCATCGCGGCCTGGTAACCGGCGAACAACGGCCAGCGGTCGTTGTACAGGTTGAACACGGGGGTCACCGAGATGAGGTCCTGGTGCGCCTCGAAGAAGGCGTCCACGGTACCCACGTCGCGCCAGTAGTCGCGGTCGCGCTCGGAGGAGCCCGGGACGTCGTTGTCCTTGAAGTCGTAGACGCCGGCCGCACCCTGGTTGACGAACCAGGGCACGATGCTGCCGCCCATGTCGTGCTTGGAGGACTCATCGGCGGCGTCGACCGTCACGGCCTCCAGGAGCGCGTCGGCGTTCATGATGTAGTTGCCCATCGAGGCCAGGACCTCATCAGGGGAGTCCGGCAGGCCCGGGGTGTCCGTGGGCTTCTCCACGAAGGCCTTGATCCTGCCGCGGTCGGTCGGGTCGGTCTCGATGACGCCGAACTGGTCCGCCAATGACCGGGGCTGACGGATGCCCGCGACGGTGCAGGGCAGCCCGGAGGCGATGTGATGGTCCAGCATCTGGGAGAAGTCCATGCGGTAGATGTTGTCCGCACCGGTGATGACCACGTAGTCCGGCCGCTCGTCGTCGAGCAGGTTGAGGGACTGGTAGATCGCGTCGGCGCTCCCCAGGAACCAGTGCTTGCCCACGCGCTGCTGGGCCGGAACAGGCGCGATGTAGTTGCCCAGCATGTCGGACATGCGCCACGTCTTGGAGATGTGACGGTCCAGTGAGTGGGACTTGTACTGGGTGAGCACCACGACCTTGAGGAAGCCGGAGTTGATCATGTTGGACAGGGAGAAGTCGATGAGCCGGTAGATCCCGCCGAAGGGCACGGCCGGCTTGGCGCGATCGACGGTCAGGGGCATGAGGCGCTTGCCCTCGCCACCAGCGAGGACGATTGCGAGAACACGAGGTTGAGCCATGTGGCCCACCTTACGTTGCTTGAGAGGCTTATGGGGCCAAACAGATCACAATGTGTGGCCGTTCCCGGGGCGACTCCCGAGTCGACCCGGACCTTCGATCTAGACGCATCCCCGCTCAGGACGCCGACGGGCCCGTACACGTGAGTCGGTGGAAACCACCGACGTCGAACGGTCCCACTGCGAGGCGCGTGCGTATACCGTCGGGTGTGGCGCCCGACCCACCGCGGGTGCCCGTCCTGCGCCGCCGACGGCGCGGTCAGACCATCCAGCAGACAGAGGAGACGCACACCCATGAGGGTCGACCTGCTGACCAAGGAGTACCCACCCTTCATCTACGGCGGCGCCGGGGTCCACGTCAACGAGCTCGCCAGGGTCCTGCGCCCTCTGGCCGACGTTCGCGTCCACGCCTTCGGCGGCCCCCGCGAGCCCGGCACCGAGGGCGCTGACGACGGCGTCACCGGTTACCCCGAGATCGCTGAGCTCGACGGCGCCAACGCCGCTCTGCGCACCTTCGGCGTCGACCTGGAGATGGCCCAGGGCACCGAGGGAACCGACCTCGTCCACTCCCACACCTGGTACACCAACCTCGCCGGCCACCTGTCCGGCCTGCTCCACGGCGTCCCCCACGTCATCAGCGCCCACTCCCTGGAGCCCCTGCGCCCCTGGAAGGCCGAGCAGCTCGGCGGCGGCTACGCCCTGTCCTCCTGGGCGGAGAAGACCGCCTACGAGGCCGCCTCCGGGATCATCGCGGTCTCCAACGGCATGCGCGAGGACATCCTGCGCTCCTACCCGGCCGTCGACCCCGAACGCGTCAAGGTCGTCCACAACGGCATCGACCTCGAGGCCTGGAAGCACCCGCAGGGCGAGGACGCCGACGCCGCGGCCGCAGCCACCCTCAAGCGCCTCGGCATCGACCCCGACCGCCCCACCGTCGTGTTCGTCGGACGCATCACCCGTCAGAAGGGCCTGCCGCACCTACTGCGCGCCTGCGAGCAGCTGCCCGCGGACGTCCAGGTCATCCTGTGCGCCGGCGCCCCCGACACCCCCGAGATCAAGGCCGAGGTCGAGGGTCTCGTGGCCCGCCTGCGGGAGAAGCGCACCGGCGTGGTCTGGATCGAGGAGATGCTGCCGCGCCCCGAGCTCATCGCCGTCCTGGCCGCCTCCGACGTCTTCGTGTGCCCCTCGGTCTACGAGCCACTGGGCATCGTCAACCTCGAGGCCATGGCCGTGGGCCTGCCAGTCGTCGGATCGGCCACCGGCGGCATCCCCGACGTCATCGTCGACGGCGAGACCGGCCTCCTGGTCCCCATCGAGCAGATCCAGGACGGCACCGGCACCCCCGTCGACCCGGCCCGCTTCGAGGCCGACCTGGCCGAGCGCCTCACCACCCTGGTCACCGACACCGAGGCCGCCAGGACCATGGGGCAGGCCGCCCGACGCCGCGTCGAGGAGCACTTCGCCTGGGAGGCCATCGCTCAGCGCACCATGGACGTCTACAACTGGGTCCTGGCCCAGGGCTGAACAGGACGGTTCTCGTCCGGCCACGCCACCGAGTAGTACGGCCCCTCTACCGGGCCCACCACTCGGTGGCCGCAGCGGCCCCGTGACGCGCCACAGCCAGCAGCGGACGCAGGACGCCGGCTCGCCGCTGCGCCTGAAGGGCGGTCGTAGCCGCACCGTCGTCATCCAGGGCCAGCTCGCACATCCCCGCCAGCCGCAAGGAGCGCTCCAACAGCTCTCGATCGCGGTGCGACAGCCAGGGCGGGACGAGCCGCGGATCCACCACGGCGGTGAGAAGGTCGTTGAGAGCATCGGCCATCTCCGGGCGCTCACGGGCCAGGTCGAGCTCGACGAGCGCCTCGATGGCCTCCTCGGTGGCGGCGTGCACCTGCCTGCGGGCGTGCGCCGCATCCAGCGGAGGCAGCGGGCCGGCCATCGGCTCAGCGCGCCAGGTCACCGAGGTGCCGGAGTCCTCGGGCACCAGCAGCACCCGACCGGGTGCCCCCTCCAGGACGACGCCCTCCTCGATGTCGGGGATGATCCCCCAGGTGCCGGTACCGCCGACCGGTGAGGGCAGGACCGCGCTCACCCGGCTCAGTGGGCGGGCGGCCGTGAGCCACTGCTCCAGGCCGACGCGCCCCGAACCGCTGGGGGCGCCGGCGATACCGTCGACGATGCTGTCGATGACGTCATGGGCGCCGTCGACGCCCTCAACGAGCGACAGGCCGCGGGAGGAGGGCGAGGGCGCCCACAGGGCCAGCATGATGCTGACAGGCGGGTTGAGGGGATCCATGGGGATCAACCATAGTGAATGGTGGCGGGGCGAGCCCCGGATGGGGACCAGGGCACCATCGGGCTGGCGGCTCTCGTCCCGCATCTGCCCTGTGTCATCTCGGTGTCACGATAGGATCGGCTCATGACCAGTGTCCTGCACCTCGACGACGTCTCGCTGCACCGCGGCAGCCACCAGATCCTCAGCCACGTCAGCTGGACCGTGGAGGAGGGCCAGCACTGGGTGCTGCTGGGATCCAACGGCGCGGGCAAGACCACGATCGCCAGGATCGCCTCGGCCAGGCTCTTCCCGTCCTCCGGCACGGTGGACATCCTCTCCGAGAGGCTCGGGCGCGTGGACGTCTCCGAGCTGCACCCCCGTATCGGCCTGTTGTCCTCGGCCCTGGCCGCCGACGTCCAGGACGGCGAGAAGGTGCTCGGCGTGGTCCTGTCGGCCTCCTACGGGCGCATCGGGCGCTGGCGCGAGAGTACGACGACTTCGACCTTGAGCGCGCTCACGCCCTGCTGGGTGCCCTGGAGGCCGGGCACCTGGTCGACCGGCTGTGGGGAACGCTGTCATCGGGGGAGCGCAAGCGCGTCGAGCTGGCTCGCGCTCTCATGCCGGACCCGGAGATGCTCTTCCTCGACGAGCCCGCCTCGGGCCTGGACCTGGCCGGCCGTGAACAGCTCCTGGCGGCGCTCACCGAGATCATCTCCTCGCCCGACTCACCCTCCATGGTCCTGGTGACCCACCACCTGGAGGAGATTCCGGAGGGCTTCACCCACGCACTCACGCTGCGTGAGGGGAAGGTCGTGGGCTCCGGTCCGCTGGAGCAGGTCCTCACCGTGGACACGATCAGCACGACCTTCGGCATGCCGCTGGAGGTCACCTACGACCGCGGTCGCTACGCCGCCAGGGGCCGACCCGTCGGCCACGGCAGGCGCGTCGCCGCGGCCAGGGGCTGACCGGTTCCGGGTGCGGATGTCCGCTCCGGACCACGTCGTCCCCGTCCGGCACGGGACCACTTACTCACCAACCGCGTTCATCAGGAGGTTCTCATGGAATGGCTGATCTGGGTCGGAGGGGGCTCTGCTCCTCATCGTCATCGAGACGGTGACGGCCGACCTCACCTTCCTCATGATTGCCGGTGGTGCGCTGGGGGGAGGGCTGACATCCTTCCTCGGTGGGCCTGTGTGGGCGCAGGTACTGGTCTTCGCCTGCGTCTCCACCCTGCTGCTCTTCGCCGTGCGCCCCTGGGCCAAGCGGCGTCTGGCAGCCGCCACCCCACAGATGAAGACCAACGTCGACGCCCTCATCGGCAGGTCGGCCACCACCATCACCGCGGTGGATGACGGCGGCGGCCGAGTCCGTCTGGGCGGTGAGGAGTGGAGCGCCCGTCTGGCTCCCGCCGCCCAGGGTGGCGTCACCCGCCTGGAGGCCGGGGTGAGCGTGACCGTGACACAGATCGACGGGGCCGTGGCCGTGGTCGCCCCGGCGACGACCTCCGCCGCTGCGCCCGCGCCCTGACGTTCCCCGCACCGGCCCATCAACCGTTCTGACCACCCGTTCAACCCCGCAGGAGAAAACTCGTGCCCATCGTCTCCATCATCTTGCTTCTCGTGGCCGTACTGGTCATCGTTGCCATCTTCCGGTCGGTGCGGATCGTTAAGCAGAGCACCGCGATCATCGTTGAGCGCCTGGGGCGCTTCCAGGCGGCCTACGGCGCTGGAATGCACTTCCTGGTGCCCTTCATCGACCGGGTACGCAACATCATGGACCTGCGCGAGCAGGTCGTCTCCTTCCCGCCCCAGCCGGTCATCACCTCCGACAACCTCGTCGTGAGCATCGACTCGGTGGTCTACTACCAGATCACCGACCCCATGCGTGCCACCTACGAGATCTCCAACTACCTGCAGGCCATTGAGCAGCTGACGGTCACCACGCTGCGCAACGTCGTCGGCTCCATGGACCTGGAGCAGACGTTGACCAGCCGTGACCAGATCAACGGCCAGCTGCGCGGTGTCCTGGATCAGGCCACCGGCCGGTGGGGAATCCGCGTCAACAGCGTGGAGCTGAAGTCCATCGACCCGCCCGCCTCCATCCAGGGCTCCATGGAGCAGCAGATGCGCGCCGAGCGTGACCGCCGCGCCGCGATCCTCACGGCCGAAGGCGTCAAGCAGTCCCAGATCCTCACGGCCGAGGGTGACAAGCAGTCCGCCATCCTGCGCGCCGAGGGGCAGGCGCAGTCCGCGATCCTCAAGGCCCAGGGTGAGTCGCGCGCCATCCTCCAGGTCTTCGAAGCCATCCACCGCGGAAACGCCGACTCCAAGCTGCTGGCCTACCAGTACCTCCAGACCCTGCCCAAGATCGCCAACGGCTCCTCCTCCAAGATGTGGATCGTGCCCACTGAGTTCACGGCGGCGCTCGACGGCATCGCCGGCGCCCTCGGCGGTGGCAGGGATGGCGGCCCCAGCGGCGGCTCGGACGACTCCGACGACGATACCCGTCCCGGCGTCGACCTCTCAGGCAGCGAGCTCGACCTGGGCATCGCCTCGGACCTGGCCAGCATCAGCCTCCAAGCCCCCGAGGAGGCCCTCGCCCAGGCCCGGGGCGAGGTCGAGTCGGCCTCCCAGGAGGCCAGTGAGGAGCCCGCTCCCAAGGCAGGCGTTCCCCGGAAGGCTCCCGCGGATGAGACCGACGGCGGGGCCACGGTGACCGTCCCGACCTCCGACGGCCTGGAGGGTGCTCACGCCGCGCGCGGCAGTCACGTGGCCGATCCCGAGGAGGAGGATCAGCAGCCGGATTCCGTGCCCCCGCGCGGCGGTTACGGCATCCAGGCACAGCCCGGGTACGGCACGCCTCCCGGCGCGCCCCAGGGACCCTACGGAGCCTGACCGGCTGTCTTGAGGCCCGTTGGGAACCGGAGAGGTCCCAGGGGCACTTGCTGCGGCGGGAGGAATGGGCGATCCACGATGATCGGCCTATTCTTCCCGCCGTACTGCTGCGCTGAGCGGGGAAAACCAAGAAGGTGACGAACGATGATTATTGAGCTGGACGACGGGGCCGACGAGCGCCTGGCGGACTACACCAGGCTGACGGATGTGGCGCTGCGCCGTCGGTTGGAGACGCAGCGGGGCCTGTACATGGCCGAGTCCTCCAAGGTCATCACACGCGCCGTGGCCGCCGGGCACGCCCCGCGCTCCTTCCTCATGGCTCCGCGCCACCTGGCTGAGATGCGCCCGGTCATCGCCTCAGCGGCCGGCTGCGGGGGCAACGACGACGGCGGTGAGGTACCCGTGTTCGTCGCCCCCGAGGAGGTCCTGGAGTCCATCACGGGTTTCCACCTGCACCGCGGGGCGCTGGCCGCCATGAACCGCCCCGAGCTCATCGGTGTTCCCGAGCTGCTGTCGGCCGCCCGCGGGGGAGCGGGGGCCAGGAGGGTCGCGATCCTGGAGGACCTGGTGGACCACACGAACGTGGGGGCCGCCTTCCGCAGCGCTGCCGCCCTGGGGATCGACGCCGTCCTGGTCACTCCGCGCTGCGCGGATCCCCTTTACCGGCGCAGTGTGCGCGTCTCCATGGGCACCGTCTTCCAGGTCCCCTGGACCCGGATCGAGTGCTGGCCCGCCATGGACGAGCTCCATGGCCAGGGCTTCACCGTGGCCGCCCTGGCGCTGTCGGACACCTCAGTGGCGCTGGACGAGTTCGCGGCGTCAACGGCTTGCACCGGTGCGGACTCCAGGGTCGCCGTCGTCCTGGGCACGGAGGGCGATGGGCTGTCCCACCGGACGATCGCCGCGGCCGACGAGGTGGTGCGCATCCCCATGGCCGGGGGAGTGGACTCCCTCAACGTGGCGGCGGCGGCCGCCGTGGCCTTCTGGGCGCTGCGTCTGCCCTGACCCGGACCGCAGTCCGGTGCCGCCAGCGTGCGCCGGACGAGCAGCACGTGAGCAACATGGTGGGGCCGGATCCGTCAGCATACGGATCCGGCCCCACCGTTGTGTCAGCGGCCGATCAGGTCGGCGGCGTCATATGAGCTCAGGCCTCGGGCGCGGTGACCGTGATGAGGGCCTCACCGGGCTCAACCGAATCACCACCGACGACCTCGACCGAGGCGAAGGAGGCGGTGTTGGTGACGAGTACCGGAGTGGTCAGCGGGTAGCCGGCCTGCTCGATGACGGAGCGGTCCACGCGGACGAGCTCCTGACCCTCGCTGACGCGATCGCCCTGGGAGACCTTGACGTCGAAGCCCTGGCCCTCCAGGTTGACGGTGTCCAGACCCACGTGGATGAGGATCTCCACGCCGTTGTCCAGGGTGATGCCGAAGGCGTGCCCCGAGGACGGGGCCACGACGACGGTGCCGTCGGACGGAGCCGTGACGACGATGTCGCCCTGGGGCTCCAGGCCCACGCCCTGACCGACGGCGCCCGAGGAGAACACCGGGTCGGGGACCTTGTCCAGGTCCATGGTCGTGGCCTTGAGCGGTGAGGCGATCTCAGTGACCGCGCCGGGAACGAGCGCCGGCTTGGGCGTGGGGGCCTTCGCAGTCCGGTCGCCCTCCTCAGCGGGAGCAGCAGCCGCAGCGGCACCGTTGGACTCCTTCTTCTCAGCGGGTTCCGCCGCAGTGGAGGCGGTGGCCTCACCGGCGGCGGCGACGGCCGCGAGGGCCTCGGCCTTCTCCTCCTTGGTGCGGTAGTCGGTCAGGATGATAAGAGCCATGGAGGTGGCGAAGGCCGCGGTGATGGCGATGCCGTACAGAGGCATCGGTGTGAAAACCGGGATGCTCAGCAGCGAGCTGAACACGAAGGTGGAGGCCTTGATACCACCGCCGATACCGGTGATGAGACCACCCACGAGACAACCGGCCAGCAGACGCGGGTAGATGCGCTTGAAGCGCAGGTGGATACCGTAGAGGCTCGGCTCGGAGATGCCACCGAAGAGGCCGGCGGCCAGGGCGCCGGAGGCCGTCTGACGCATGACCTTGTCCTTGTCACGAATGGCCAGGACCAGCACACCGGCGGTGGCGCCGAAGCAGGCGAAGTTCCACGAGCCCATGGGGCCCTGGATGAAGTCGTAGCCCAGCGTGCTGATGTTGGCCAGCATGATGGCGTTGAGAGGCCAGTGCAGACCCAGTGGCACCAGGAACGGGTAGAGCAGTGGGATGACGATCGCGAAGACGATCGGAGCGCTCGTGTTGAGCCACGCCAGTCCGGATCCCAGGCCTGTACCGACCCAGATACCTGCTGGACCGATGATGAAGGCCGTCACCGGCATCATGATGATGAAGGAGAAGAACGGAACGAACACCATCTGCACGTTGGAGGGAATGAGCTTGGCCAGACCCTTGTAGACCAGGGCCAGGACGGCGACCATCATGAGGGGCACGAAGACCTGACCGCTGTAGTCGTTGAGCTGCATGGGAACGCCCGCGACATGCGCGACACACAGGTCCTTGTTCAACGTGGCGTTGTGGGTGCAGGTCGATCCGATCGCCTTGCTGAGGTCAACGAATTGAGGCGTCATCAGCGCCGCCATGACCGCAGCGCCTACCCAGGGGTCGATGTTGAGCTTCTTGGCGGCGTTGTAGGCCACCATGATGGGCAGGAAGTGGAACACCGACTTGAACATGGCTTCCGCGAAGACCTGTGCGGCGGGCTTGTCCGTGGCCGTCAGGGTTGGGTCACTGGCGTTGATGACGCCGAACGAATCCAGTACCGCGAGGCCGGCGATGATGAGCGACGCGCCCAGCAGCACAGGCAGCAGGGGGCGGAAGGAGTCGGACAGGTACTCGAAGAAGGCGTCGACGTAGGCGTTCTTGCCGCGGGCCTTGGCGCGGGCGGCGGCCTTGACGTCGGCGTCGGACTGATCCGAGCCGGAGGATCCTCCCCGGCTCTTCATGGCCGGCAGGTTGTTGATCTCGTCGTACACGCTCTGCACGGCACCACCGATGACGATCTGGTAGCGGTCCCCGGACTGGGGGACGGCGCCCATGACGCCCGGAATGGCCTCGACGGCCGCCTTGTCGATGCCTGAGGCGTCCTTGAGCTCGAAGCGCAGTCGGGTGGCGCAGTGGGTGAAATGGATGATGTTCTCGGCGCCGCCCACGGCGTCGAGGATTGCCTCAGGGGTTGAGGTCGTGGTTGCCATTCGGGCCCTTTCCTACTGAGCGAGGGTGACGAGGACGGTGGATGCACCCCGGTGCGCTCCGAGTCCCCGATGGGCTCGCTCTCGGTGGTGGGGATCTGACACCTCGTGCGCCACGCGGGCGCAAAGAAGGTGGTTGAGGAAGAGGGTACTGTCTCACGGCTCAGAACAAAAAGGGAACAGTCCGTCCGGATGGTGCCCGTACCCTGCTCGAGATGGCCGACGGCCACGGAATCTGCCCGATCCCGGTATCCACTGGCACCTGTTTGCGCAGGTGAGGGCTCTTTAGCGCACATGCGCTCAGGCCAGTGGGTGCGTCGGCGGAGTGGTTTTTGCACGCTTGAGGCGCACTGACCCCGCCTCAAGCGAAGGAGCTCAACATGAGCGCGCAGACCTCCCTGGCTGCACAGCCGGTACCGCCGGTCCTACCGAACATCCCGATTCGCCCACCCACCACGACTCCGCCTCCCGTTCCGGCCTCGACCGGCTCGCCCGATTCGCCGCGCCTTTACGGTCCACCGGGGTGGACGGTGCGCATCGGCCTGTGGCGCCTGATTGAGCCCTGGCTCGATACCCCGCGCTGCCTGCCGGGGGAGACGCCACTGCGCCTGGATGCCCTGGGTGCCCCGGTGAGCGACTACGTGCCCTTCCGTGGGATGGACGCCGCCACGGCGGCCGACCTGCTCCTGCGACTGCCGGCTGCGGCACTGAGCGACCGCCAGAACCTCGCCCCGACCCTCAAGACGATGCTGACTGCCTGCGCCGGAGCGGACGGGCAGGTGCGCCTGTCCGGATACGGCATCGGCCCTCAGCGCGAGGACGAGCGTCTGAGCGCCGAGGCCCTGTGGGTCGCCGACGCCGACCTGCAGGGCTACGAGGTCCTCGCCGAGCACAGCCGGGCCTGTCAGTGCTCCGCGCTGTGGGAGAGGGTCAAGGAGCGTTACGAGCTCGACGCCAGATGCATTCCTGACGACATCGTGCGCACCCGGCCCGAGTGGGCCGGCGGCGGGGTCGGCTGGTGGATGTGGTGGGACTGATAGGTCCGTTGCGGCGGGCAGGACCAGCAGGCCCGTACGATGGCGCGCGTGATCAATGTCCAGGACCTCACCATGCGTATCGGTGCCCGCCAGCTCGTCGCTCACGCCGGCTTCCGGGTCGACAAGGGGATGCGCATCGGCCTCGTGGGCCGCAACGGCGCAGGCAAGACCACCATGACCAAGCTGCTCGCCGCCGCTTCCGTGGCCCAGGGCGCAGGCCGCGCCGTCAACGACGCCGATGAGCGCCACGGCCTGGAGGCCGTCGAGCACGAGGGCACGATCACCTGCACGAGCTCGGTGGGCTACCTGCCCCAGGACACCAAGGTCGGAGACCTCAGTGAGATCGCCCGGGACCGGATCCTCTCGGCCCGCGGCATCGACGCGCTCCTGGCCCGCATCCGCAAGGCCGAGGAGCGCATCGCCGTCACCGAGGGGGAGGCCCAGGCCAAGGCCCTGGACCGCTATACGCGCCTGGACCACGAGTTCACCATGGCCGGCGGATACGCCGCCGCCTCGGAGGCCGCTCGCATCAGTGCCGCCCTGGGCCTGCCCGACCGCGTCCTCGACCAGCCCATCGGCACGCTCTCAGGCGGCCAGCGCCGTCGGGTCGAGCTCTCCCGGGTCCTGTTCCAGCAGCCCGACACGCTCCTGCTCGACGAGCCCACCAACCACCTCGACCACGACTCGATCCTGTGGCTACGAGACCACCTGCGCACCTACGCCGGGGGCTTCATCGTCATCAGTCACGACGTCGAGCTCCTGCGTGACACCGTCAACCAGGTCATGTACCTCGACGCCGGCCGCGGGGTCCTCGACGTCTACCACCTGGGTTGGGACGCCTACCTCAAGCAGCGTGCCGACGACGAGCACCGGCGCCGTCGAGAGCGCGCCAATGCGGAGAAGAAGGCCGCCGCCCTGCGGGCCCAGGGGGAGAAGATGCGGGCCAAGGCCACCAAGGCCGTGGCCGCCCAGCAGATGCTCAAGCGGGCCGAGCGCCTCATGGCCGACCTGGAGGACAAGGTCGCCGTGGAGAAGGTCGCCCACCTGCGCTTCCCCGACCCGGCCCCCTGCGGCAAGACCCCGCTGCGCGCCGCCGGACTCGTCCAAGGCCTACGGCTCCCTGGAGGTCTTCGCGGGCGTGGACCTGGCCATTGACCGCGGCAGCCGGGTCGTGGTCCTGGGCCTCAACGGCGCCGGCAAGACCACGCTCCTGCGCCTGCTCGGCGGGGTGGAGGAGCCCGACTCCGGCGAGGTCATCCCCGGCCACGGCCTCAAGATCGGCTACTACGCCCAGGAGCACGAGACCATCGACACCGCGGCGACCGTCGTGGAGAACCTGCGCCGCGCCGCCCCCGGCATGGACGACACCCAGGTGCGCAGCGTCCTGGGATCCTTCCTCTTCTCGGGCTCGGACGCCGACAAGCCCGCCCGGGTCCTCTCCGGAGGGGAGAAGACCCGCCTGGCCCTGGCCATGCTCGTGGTCTCCAGCGCCAATGTCCTCCTGCTCGACGAGCCCACGAACAACCTCGACCCCGCCAGTCGCGAGGAGATCCTCAGGGCGCTGGGCGCCTTCGCCGGCGCCGTCGTCCTGGTCACGCACGATGAGGGCGCTGTCGAGGCCCTGAACCCCGACCGGGTCCTCCTGCTGCCCGACGGCGACGAGGACCTGTGGGGGCCGGAGTACCTCGAGCTGGTGGCCCTGGCCTGAGGATGTGATCGTCTCCCTCCCGCCCCAGAGGCGACGCCGTCGGACACAGTGAGTCCCCTCACCCCGGCTCCGGGGCGAGGGACCGCGTAGGGTTGTCACCAGGAACAAGGCATCCGGATGGAGCGTTGGCTCCGGTGGATCCTCACGGCTCTCGTCAGGAGGGCCGCCGCAGGACCTTCGGCGGCGCCACACTGAGCGCCGCGGACACACGTAGGCATACCAGACCAGGAGATGACCATGGCACAGACCACCCTGACCGACACCACTGACACCGAGACCCCCGAGCACGAGGTCATCCTCACCGAGACCGCCGCCGCGAAGGTCGCCAGCCTCCTGGCCCAGGAGGGCGTGACGACCTGCGCCTGCGCGTGGCCGTCCAGCCCGGCGGCTGCTCCGGCCTGGTCTACCAGCTCTACTTCGACGAGCGGCTCCTGGACGGCGACGCCGTGCGCGCCTTCCCCACCGGCAGTGACGAGATGGCCAGCGTTGAGGTGGTCGTCGACCGCATGAGCGTGCCCCTACCTGTCGGGCGCCACCATCGACTTCGCCGACACCATCGAGAAGCAGGGCTTCACCATCGACAACCCCAACGCCGCCGGAAGCTGCGCCTGCGGCGAGTCCTTCCACTGATCCCTCCCGCGCAGGCCCTCCCTCACGCAAGGAGCTCATGTGCGCCGCACATCCCTGACCCTGACCGCCCTGGCCGCGGCCGCCTGCCTCGCGCTGGCCGGCTGCTCGGGGTCGTCCTCCTCCTCAGCATCGGCGTCCAAGGCTTCTGCCTCCGAGACCCCGGTGCCGGCGGCCACGGCGCCCGTGGACTGCTCCACCCTGACGATCGACTCCGACTCCGAGTCGTTGCCGGCCGTCGGTGGTGACGCGGGCAAACAGCCCACTGTGACCTGGAAGAAGGGTGCGCAGGCACCTAAGAACCTCACCGTCAAGACGTTGACGAAGGGGAACGGGGCTGAGATCGACGCCGCCGGTGTGGTCAAGGCCAACTACACGGGCTGGCAGTGGGACGGAACCGATCCCTTCGACACCTCCTTCAAGAGCGGCGCACCGGTGACCTTCCCGCTGGGGAACGTGATCCAGGGATGGAAGTGCGGTCTGGCCGGGCACCACGTGGGTGACCGGGTCGTCATGTCGATTCCCCCCGGAGCTGGCCTACGGCAACAAGGCGGCCCAGGATGCTCAGGCCGCCCAGGGCCGGCGGCGCCCAGCAGCAGGGGCAGCAGAACCCGGCCGGGACGCTCGTGTTCGTCGTCGAGATCGTCGACGGCGTCAGCGGCAAGATCTCCGGCGGCTCGGCCTCGGCCACGATGGAGGGAGAGGAAGCCGTCAGTCAGCGCGGCATCGCGGTCAGCGGTGAGCTCGGCCAGCCGGCGAAGCTCTCCATCGGGGCCGATGCCGCCCAGCCGGCCAAGTCCGAGGTCATCGTGCTGGCGCGCGGCTCCGGTCCGGCCATCAAGGAGAGCTCCACGGCCGTGATGAACATTGCCGGAAACTACTGGGACGGATCCCAGCCGTCCAACACCTGGGAGCAGCACGCCGCCGAGTCGATCAACATGGCGCAGGCACAGCAGTCCGTTCCGGGACTGATCGGTGTGCCGGAAGGCTCCCGAATCGTGGTGCTCATGCCGCCGGTGCAGGCTACGGGCCAGCAGCAGGGGATCCCGGCGTCGGCTTACGTCATGGACGTTGAGAAGGTTTTCTAGCAAGAGCTGTTTAGCAGCGCCAGACATGGCTGTGGCCGCGCCCCTCAAGGGGCGCGGCCACAGCCTTTCTCGTACGCCGCCGGGGCTCGGCGTCAGCGGACGATGAGACCCTGGGCCTTGGCGACGGCGTCGGCCAGGCGCTCGGAGACGTCCTGCCAGTTGGCGATGTTCCAGACGGCCTTGACGTAGTCGGCCTTGACGTTGAGGTAGTCGAGGTAGAAGGCGTGCTCCCACATGTCCACCATGAACAGCGGGATGGTGCCCACGGGCACGTTGCCCTGCTGGTCGAAGAGCTGGAAGGTGACGAGCTTTCCGGAGATGGAGTCGTAGGCGAGCACGGCCCAGCCCGAGCCCTGGATGCCCATGGCGGTGGCGGTGAACTGCGCCTGGAACTTCTCGAAGGAGCCGAAGGAGCCCCTTGATGGCCTCCGCGAGCTCGCCCTCGGGCTGACCTCCGCCATTGGGGGAGAGGTTCTTCCAGAAGATGGAGTGGTTGGTGTGGCCGCCCAGGTTGAAGGCGAGGTTCTTCTCCCACAGGTTGATGGCGGCCAGGTCGCCGGCCTCGCGGGCGGCGGCCAGGGCCTCCAGGGCGGCGTTCGCGCCGGTGACGTAGGCGGCGTGGTGCTTGTCGTGGTGGAGCTCCATGATCTTGCCGGAGATGTGGGGCTCCAGGGCGGCGTAGTCGTAGGGGAGCTCGGGAAGGGTGTACACGGCCATCAAGGACTGCCTTTCGGTGAGTGAGGTGGCTTCAGTCCCGTCTCAGCAGGGCTCGTTAGGACTGAAGTCCTGAACATGACTCATGCTAGACGGGGGGCCGGAAGAGGGATAGTGAGCCTCCATGTGATTACACTGACCGCGGAAACACTGCCGTCCGTACCCGTCCACGAAGGATCCGATATGACCGACCAGGCTGCTTCCGCCCGCCTCGAGCTTCTCGTCTTCTCCGACGACGCCACCGTGCGTCAGGAGGTCATTGACGGTGTCGGGCGCCGACCGGCCAAGGGCCTGCCACTGGTGACCTGGACCGAGGCGGCCACCGCCGAGGGTGTGCGCATGGCCATCAAGGACCGTGAGAAGGAGGACCGGCCGCCCTTCGACGCACTGGTCCTGGACGCCGAGGCCAAGAAGCTCGGCGGCATGGGCCTGGCCCACGAGCTGTTCACCGAGCTCGACGAGCGTCCCGCCGTCGTCCTGCTGACCGCCCGCCCCCAGGACGACTGGCTGGCCGCCTGGGCCAAGGCGGAGGTCGTCGTGCCCCGGCCCCTGGACCCGCTGAGCCTCCAGGAGGGCGTCACCAAGGCCCTCACCGCACGCCGCGGCACCGTCACGCCCGCCGGCTGAGCTCGGCTCCGCCCCGACTGTCCGACGTCGAAGCCGGCCTGGCCCATCGGGCTGTAACCGCGTCGCCTTCGTTCCGCGTGCGCTGAAGCGGCCTTCTAAACCGCGCGGCAGGAGATGCTGCCGTGGTCGCGTGCGCCGGCGACCTTGCGACGCTCCGCGTCCAGGACATCGAACCCGCTGCGCTCCAGAAGCGAGCCCAGGTCCCTGCAGGGGCCAGTAGTAGGCCGGAACGACCGCGTGCGGAACGCCTCGACCCGGTCCCCGGCGAAGAACCCGATGAGCAGGCTCCCTCGCGGCTGGAGACTGTCTCTCAAGGACGCCAGCGTTCCGGGCAGCTCCTGAGGCGGGATGTGAATGAGGGAGTACCAGGCCAGGACGGCACCATAGGAGCTCGCGGGCAGACAGCCGGAGGAGCCCTGCCGATAGGTCACGTGCGGGTGCTGGGCGCGGGCGATCTCGATGAAGCCCTCGACCGGGTCCACTCCTTCGACCTCCAGGCCCAGGCCATGAAGATAAGCGGTCCAGTGCCCCGGCCCGCACCCCAGATCAACGATCCGTCCTTGCACCCTCGCGCCCATCGGGCGATGAGCTGCTGATCCTCCTGCGCCGTCGCCGCCATATGGCCAAGCGCCTCCGCGTACTCCTCAGCGCGAGCGCTGTAGGCCGACCACACATGACTGGAGCTCATCGCGCCGAGCCTACAAGGAGCCGAGCCCTCATTCCTCCGAGGCCAGGACCTTGCGATGGCGGGCAGCCGCACCGATCGGCCACGTGAGCACCGCTGGGTCGCCGTCGATCTCCACGATGCGGGAGCCCTCGTCCAGGATCCAGTCGGCCAGCAGGCTCGTCTCCTCAATGCTCGCCACCTCGCCGACGCGGCCGGGTCTGTCAACGACCCGGGCGCTGGCACGCAGCAGCTCAACGGCTGGACGCGGGTCGGCACCCGGCGCGGTCGTCATGGAGCCGGCCAGCACGCCCCAGCGCACCACCACCAGCTCCCAGCCCCCGGCCTCTCGCCGTCGGGCCGCCATGAGATGCGGGCAGGCCAGCAGGGGCCGCACCCGCTCGGCCCGATCCACCGCGCGCAGCAGGCAGCGCAAGCGGCCCGTCCAGGTCCCGGCCTCCTCGTAGCGCTCTGCCCGGGACAGTTCGCGATGCGCTCCAGCAGCGGAGCGGCCACCAGGTCGACCTCGCCCGACAGGCAGGCCAGCACCTCGGCCCGGCTCAGCCGGGACGTCGTCGCGGCGCACCCGCCGCAGCTCGCGCCCGTCCCAGCGGCGCAGACGCAGCACCGACTCGGCGGCCCGCAGGGCCTCCTGGCCCCTGCCGCGTGAGGCGAAGGGGCCCACCGCATGGCCGACCTCCTCCGTGGGCAGCGCGGTGGTCAGCGCCAACCGCGGCTCGGCCCCCGGGCCCGAGCCCTGGGTCAGGTGGAGCCAGGGCCGGCGTCGCGGGGCCCGGGAGCGGCGGTTGACCGGCGGGTCGAGCTCGGCGATCATCCGCAGCTCGCGCACCCGCGCCTCAATGAGCGTGGGGGTGGCGATGTGTCGCACGCTCACGGTGGTGTCCAGCATCTGCGCCACCTGGCGGCGTTTCTCCGCGGCGGTGAAGTAGGAGCGCACCCGGCGCTTGAGGTCCACGGCGCTGCCCACGTAGAGCACCTGGTCGGCCGCCGAGCGGAACTGGTAGACGCCGGGGCCGCTGGGCAGGGCGTCGGCCAGGCGGCTCTTGGCCCGGCGCTTGGCCGGGACCGGGTCCGAGGCGGTGGCCAGGTCCTCCAGGTGCGTGACGCCGAGCGGCGCCATGACCTCCAGGGCGGCGTGCAGCACGTCCACGGTGGCGCGCGCGTCATCCAGGGCCCGGTGCGAGGGACGGGTCCGGGAGCCCACGAAGGCGGCCAGCGTCCCCAGCTTGTGGTTGGGCACCTCACTGCGGGTCCAGGCCTTGCGGGCCAGCGCCAGCGTGTCCAGCACGCGGGGCTCGGGCCACTCCAGGCCCAGGGCCGCTGCGGCGCCACGCAGGTGACCGACGTCGAAGCGGGCGTTATGCGCGACGAGGACGACGTCGTCGGCCAGTAGGTCCGCCCAGTCCAGTGAAGGCCTCCACGCAGGTGCGTCACGCCGGGGCGCCTGCCACCATGGCGTCTCGTGATGCCGGTGAGCATGGTGATCTGGGCGGGGATGGCGACGCCGGGGTTGACCAGGGTGGAGAACTCCGCCAGCACCTGCCCGCCGCGCACCTTGACGGCCCCGATCTCGGTCAGAGAGCGAGCGCCCGGCGCCCCGCCGGTGGTCTCCAGGTCCACCACGACGAAGGTCGCCCGCTCCAGGGGCGTGCCCATGTCGGCGAAGGACACCTGGGTCCCTGATGGTGCTCACGGTCGCAGGCTAGAGGATGGCAGTGACATGCATCCTCGCCGGCAGTCGGGAAGTCGAGTGCGAGCAGGGTGGAAGCACCCTAGAATCATCCCCATACCCTGAGCGGCACCGCCGGCTCCGGTGCCGTCCGTCTCCGATGGTGCCCGGACCGTGTGGTGGCTGCCCAGCCAGCAGTTCACAGGAGGCCCCGCGTGGGATACGGACCCATCAAGGCAACAGTCGGCCCGGCCCTGAGATGCTCTACCAGCCCTGGATCCGCGGCGAGGAGAACATTCCCGCCGAGGGCGCGGCGATCCTGGCCTCCAACCACCTGGCGGTCATCGACTCTTCTTCCTGCCGCTGCTGGTGGACCGTGAGGTCGCCTTCATCGGCAAGGCCGACTACTTCACCGGCAAGGGCGTCAAGGGCTGGGCGGTGAAGAACTTCATGAAGACCGTGGGCACGATCCCCGTGGACCGCTCCGGCGGCAAGGCCTCCCAGGCGGCGCTCCAGGCCGGCATCGACCGCCCTGCGCTCGGGGCAGCTCTTCGGCATCTACCCCCGAGGGCACGCGCAGTCCCGACGGGCGCCTCTACCGCGGCAAGACCGGTGTGGCCCGCATCGCCCCTGGCCACCGGCGCCCCCGTGGTGCCCGTGGCGATGATCGGCTCCAACCTGGCCCAGCCGATCGGCAAGTCCATCCCCTCCACCCGCCACCGCGTGGGCATCGTCATCGGCGAGCCGCTGGACTTCTCCGCTACAAGGGTCTGGAGAACGACCGCTTCGTGCTGCGCTCCATCACCGACGAGATCATGTGCGCCCTCATGGCCCTCTCCGGCCAGGGAGTACGTGGACCCTATGCCGCCGATGTCAAGAAGGCCATGGACTCGGAGAAGAAGACCGCTGACGAGGTCGTCACCGGATGCTCGCCGCACAGGCGCAGGCTCCGCCCTCGGCGGCCCCTCGTGGCAGCAGCCCGGTGGCCGCCCCGCCCCCTGAGGTCTCCGTGCCCGAGCCTCCCGAGGACAAGAGCGGCAAGGACAAGAAGAAGGACAAGGCTCCGACGACGAGCCCGAGCCCGGCGCCGAGTAGGGGCACCAGGGCCGCTGAGCCCGGTCGGGAGGCTTGTCTCAAGGCTGACCAGTCGGTTCCAGAGCGCCAGTGTGCTGCGATAAAGTTACGGAATCTTCCCCTGTAACACGCACCACATGTTGAGGAACGCCATGGCTACCATTGATCGCGACACTTTTTCCATTCCCCTAGGGACATCGATTGTGAAGCTGCTCCTTCTAGCCTCCGGACAGGGCGCACTCGCCACAGCGGTTAGCGAAGGCGCCGGGCTGTTAGCGAAGTTTCGGAGAACGCTGGTAATCGGCGGAAATCGGGCGGTTTTCGCGAGAAGATCGCCGACGATGCAGCGAAGCAGCTGCTCCGGAGAACATCAGGGATCTCTCGAGGCTGACTGGCATGTGGCGGCCCGTCAGGTGGCATCCCTCATCGACCGGCTCCCGGAGAAGGAACGGCTTTGCCGCGGGATACAACTGGGAAGAGTTGCGCCGGACTCTTCTTGACCTGGCTACTCAGACCTGCGCAGCGATATGGCAGACAGATCGGCGAGGCGGGCCTTCGGCTGGGTGCTTGAGTAGCGTGCCAACGTGTTGCTGATTGCTTCACTGAGAAGGAGGCGTTGGCCTCTATTCTCGAGAGTGTCGATGAAGTTCGTGCTGGGATTGCAACAGCTGCCGACCGTCCTGCTGGAGCCTCCCAGACGCGCGCCGTTGTTGCTGACCATCTCGAGGTGATTCGCTGACCTCGTTCCCCGATCCTCTGGAGGATCGAGGCGAGAGTTAGCCGAGTTAGATGCGTTTGTCCATGGGGCGCCGGACGCTTGGTATGCCATGGAGGCGGGCATGATTAGCGGTAAAACCGCCCTGATGTCCTCCTTCGCATTGAATCCGCCCGATGGCGTGCACATCGTGTCCTTCTTCACTCGCCGTATTGGTGGTGACGGGAACGACTGAGAAGTTTCTCTTTCGTTGCCGGGGCGCAGTTAGCGGAAATCCTTGGAGATGAGTACACTGAGCGGGCGTCCGAGCCAGCATCCCAGAATACCGAGTTCCGTCAACTTTTTGCGTCGAGCAGCTACAGCGTGCCAATCAGACAAGAACCCTCGACGTCTGGTTCTTGTCATTGACGGAGTGGACGAGGACTCCTACCACGAGCAACTAGATGATGCTGCAGCTAAGTCCATTCTATCGTTGCTGCGCGACATCTTCCCGAAAGGTGTGAAGTTGGTGACGGCATCTCGGCCGAACCCTCGGATGCCAGAGGATATAGTATGCAATGCTTCGAGGGTAATTGTCTCAATTAAACCTTCCGCTATTGCCCAAGAGAAGATCAATCAGAAGGATATTGAAACGTTCTTCAAGTCTGATCTTGCTGTCGATATCGGAGCATTTCTGGCAGTGTGGGGGGTTCTCTGACCATCGATGAACTGCGGCAATTGATCGCTAGGCATCGCCATCTTGAGAATGTGCCCAGTAGAGATGTCAAGGCGTGTGTAGATCATTCTCCCGGTCGTATGCTCATGCGAGTCAATATCGGCTTCGGCGACCGAGAAATCCCGTCCTACACTCTGGGTCATGATGCTGTTCTACGTGCTGTGTTGCGTGAACTCGCCCCCAATCTCTTCGGTGAGTGTAGTGGATTTGAAGACGAGTGTGGGCGCAAATCCGCAATGAGGAATTAGGGCCGTATCGAGAGGTCATTCTGAAATGGGTGGCGGGATTGTGTGGGTAAGTGGTTGAGGAAGAGCGACCCTGACCTATATTTTTTGAGTGAAGCTTGTTTCGATCTCATGCTAAACTCTGACGCCCTACTTATGCTCGAGCCTGGTCGCTACAAAGAGGTGCGACGCCGTTTTGGGTGGAGCTCTCAGGTTCTACATGTGGTAGATTTGAGTGCTTCAAAGTGTTGGATGCAAATTGCCGAGAACTTCTGAACGTACAATGATGTCTCTTCTTGATGTCTCCGAATGGAGTACATGATTCCGACAGATTCCATTTGGTTAAATGGTTTGTTCAGACTCTACGTCTGGCATTTCAGCGTCACTCCTGATGTTGTGTTAGATATGGTTATTTCTGCTAGTGACCCAAATCGCAAGATGGATGAACTTGGGAGAATGGCGAAGGAGGCTATAAGGTCTGGTGGTGGTGGAATATTTTTGCTGAATCTTTCTGTCGTGTTGAACTCCTTGGCTTCTCGGCGAGATCTTCGCGATGGGGTATTGTATTTACTAGTGACCGTTATTGCATCATTTGGGTGTGTGGTGAATGAATCTGAAGTTGATGACTGCAAACTTCTTGATGGCCTGGAAGGCTGGATTAATGACGCTATCGTTTCTGCTCGATTGAATGAGGGCTCCCTTCAGGTTTACGCTTTTGATAAGGGGGTAGATAATTTAATTAGGGGAGATTGGGTGATCGCGATTCTTCGGCATGCTGAAGATATTTCCGAACGTATTGATGGAACCCAGTGTGGCGTGCAGGCTCTGATGGAGGTGGTGGGTGTACTGGTTCGGGTGGGTGAGACTGACAGAGTGAGGCGGGTCGCCGAGAACACGGTGAGTGCTGCTGAGCAAATCGAGCGACCCTGGGATCGTGTGCAGGTTCTGGTGGCGGTGGCGGATGGTCTGGTCCGGGTGGGCTTGATCGATGACGCTTTCGCCGTGGTCCAACAGATCGAGGAACCCTCGGGGCGTGCGCCGGCTCTGTCAGCGGTGGCGGGCGTGCGCTGGCCCAAGAGGGTCAGACCAATGAGGCCGTCGCTGTAGTAGAACAGATCGAGGAATCCCGGGGAGCGTGTGCGGCTCTGTCAGAGGTGGCGCGTGCTCTGGTCCAGGTGGGCTTGATTGATGAGGGGCCTTGCGTGGTCGAACAGATCGAGGAATCCTGGGGAACGTGCGCGGGCTCTGTCAGAGGTGGCGCGTGCTCTGGTCCGGGAGGGTGAGGCTGACAGGGCGAGGCGGGTTGCTGAAACAGCGGTGAGCACTGCTGAGCAAATCGAGCAACCTCGGGAGCGTGCGCAGGCTCTGACGGAGGTGGCGGATGCTCTGGTCCGGGTGGGTGAGGCTGACAGGGCGAGGCGGTTGCTGAAACAGCAGTGAGCACTGCTGAGCAAATCGAGCAGCCCTGGAGCGTGCGCAGAGCTCTGCAAAGGTGGCGCGTGCTCTGGTCTGGGAGGGCAGATTGATGAGGGGCCTTGCTGTGGTCGAACAGATCGAGGAATCCAGGGAGCGTGTCGGGCTCTGTCATCGGCGGTGGATGCTCTGGTCCGGGTGGGTGAGGCTGACAGGGGCGGGCGGGTTGCTGAAACAGCAGTGAGCACTGCTGAGCAAATCGAGCAACCTCGAGCGTGCGCAGGCTCCTGACGGAGGTGGCGGATGCTCTGGTCCGGGTGGGTGAGGCTGACAGGGCGAGGCGGGTTGCTGAAACAGCAGTGAGCACTGCTGAGCAAATCGAGCAACCTCGGGAGCGTGCGCGAGCTCTGACGGAGGTGGCGGATGCTCTGGTCCGGGTGGGTGAGGGCTGACAGGGCGAGGCGGGTTTGCTGAAACAGCAGTGAGCACTGCTGAGCAAATCGGAGCAACCTCGGGAGCATGCGCGAGGCTCTGTCAAAGGTGGCTGAGTGCTCTGGTCCGGGTGGGTGAGGCTGACAGGGCGAGGCGGGTTGCTGAAACGGCAGTGAGCACTGCTGAGCAAATCGAGCAGCCCCTGGGAGCGTACAGGCTCTGCCGCGGCGGCGCATACCTGGTCTGGGCGGGGGAGTCTGATCAGGGCTCTTGCTGTGGTCGAACAGATCGAGGAATCCAGGAGCGTGTGCGGGCTCTGTCAGAGGGGTGGCGCGTGCCTGGTCTGGGGGCTTGATTGATGAGGGCCTTTGCTGTGGTCGAACAGATCGAGAATCCCCGGGAGCGTGTGCAGGGCTCTGTCATCGGCGGTGGATGCTCTGGTCCGGGTGGGTGAGGCTGACAGGGCGAGGCGGGTTGCTGAAACAGCAGTGAGCACTGCTGAGCAAATCGAGCAACCTCGGGAGCGTGCGCAGGCTCTGTCCGAGGTGGCATGCTGCCCAGTCTGGGAGGGCTTGACTGATGAGGGCCCTTGCTGTGGTCAGAACAGATCGAGGAATCCTGGAACGTGCGCGGCTCTGTCGAGGTGGCGCGTGCTCTGGTCCGGGAGGGTGAGGCTGACAGGGCGAGGCGGGTTGCTGAAAACAGCAGTGAGCACTGCTGGAGCAAATCGAGCAGCCCTGGGAGCGTGCATGAGCTCTGTCCAGCGGCGGCGCATGCTCTGGTCCGGGCGGGGAGTCTGATCAGGCTCTTGCTGTGGTCGAACAGATCGAGGGAATCCCGGTGTGCGCGGGCTCTGTCAGAGGTGGCGCGTGCTCTGGTCCGAAGGGCTTGATTGATGAGGGCCTTGCGTGGTCGAACAGATCGAGGAATCGGGAACGTGCGCGGGCTCTGTCAGAGGTGGCGCGTGCTCTGGTCCGGGAGGGTGAGGCTGACAGGGCGGGCAGGTTGCAAAACAGCAGTGAGCACTGCTGAGCAAATCGGAGCAACCTCGGAGCGTGCTGCAGGCTCTGCTGTCAGAGGTGGCGGGCGCGCTGCCCAAGCGGACACCGTCGATGAAGTTCTCAAGATTCTTCAGTAATGAATGATCCGGCTTCCCGAAGTCGTACGTTGTATCCAGTGATTACGGCATTGGTGCGCAAAGGCTCCTCCGGTGACGCTGTTGAGACGGTGCGTGCAGAACTCGCCTGGGTCAGAAGGTGTTGCGCAACGTCAGCATCGCCAGTTGCTGTTCTACACTCGCGCAGCATGTGCTGATGCCGCAGATCTTGTTGACGAAAACACCTGCGTTAGCGGAGCAGTGGCTCGGCCTAGCCCGCTCCGCGCTCGCTCGTTCTTGGCTGTACGGAGCGTCAGTCTGGGATCACTTCGACATCTTGATACGTGGTGGCGCCGGAACTGGCGGTACAGCTCGTTGACGAGCGGATCTCGCCGATCCTGAGCAAGGTACTGCCCCAGAGTCCGAGCCCGACCTTCGGGTCCGAAGGGCCTGGCGGGGACGCCGGGTCGTACCGTTAGGATGGTCACGTCACTCCTCGTATCCAAGGAAAGGTTCCCGATGTCGATTCGTCGCGTCGCCCTGCTCACCGCTGGCGGTTTCGCCCCCTGTCTGTCCGCCGCCGTCGGCGACCTCATCGAGCGCTACACGCAGGTCGCTCCCGAGGTCGAGATCATCGCCTACCAGTACGGCTACCACGGCCTGCTCACCGGCAACTACATCGTCATCGACGACGAGGCCCGCAAGAACGCCGGCATCCTGCGCGACTTCGGCGGATCCCCGATCGGCAACTCCCGCGTCAAGCTCACCAACGCCAAGAACCTCGTCGAGCGCGGCCTCGTGAAGGAGGGCGTCAACCCCCTGGAGTTCGCCGCCGAGCAGCTGCGCAAGGACGGCGTCGACGTCCTGCACACCATCGGTGGCGACGACACCAACACCACCGCCGCGGACCTGGCCGCCTACCTCCACGAGAACGACTACGAGCTCACCGTCGTCGGCCTGCCCAAGACCATCGACAACGACGTCGTCCCGATCCGCCAGTCCCTGGGCGCCTGGACCGCGGCCGACGAGGGCGCCGGCTTCGCCTTCAACGTCATCGGCGAGCACCGCTCCAACCCCCGCATGCTCATCGTCCACGAGTGCATGGGCCGCAACTGCGGCTACCTCACCGCCGAGACCGCCCGCCGCTACCACGACCTGCTCCAGACCAAGCAGTGGGCCCCCTCCCTCGGCCTGACCAAGGAGCGCTGGGACGTCCACGCCGTCTTCGTTCCCGAGATGAAGCTCGACATCGCCGCCGAGGCCGAGCGCCTCAAGGCCATCATGGACGAGCAGGGCAACGTCAACATCTTCCTGTCCGAGGGCGCAGGCGTCCCCGAGATCATCGCGGAGATGGAGGCCGCCGGCCAGGAGGTCCAGCGCGACCCCTTCGGCCACGTCAAGCTCGACACCATCAACCCCGGCCAGTGGTTCGCCAAGCAGTTCGCCGAGCTCATCGGCGCTGAGAAGGTCATGGTCCAGAAGTCCGGCTACTACTCGCGCGCCGCCCACGCCAACGCCGAGGACCTCGCCCTCATCAAGAAGATGTGCGACCTGGCCGTCGACTGCGCCCTGCGCGGCGAGTCCGGCGTCATCGGCCAGGACGAGGGAGAACAACGACGAGCTCACCGCGATCGCCTTCCCGCGCATCGCCGGCGCCAAGCCCTTCGACATCACCCAGCAGTGGTTCACCGACCTCATGGCCGACCTGGGCCAGAAGGTCGAGCCCGCCGAGGTCGCCCCCGAGCACTGAGGCTGAGCCCGCACCCTGAAGACACCACGGCCGGTGCCGTCCTTTGTGACGGCGCCGGCCGCTCTGTTCCGCGATGCGGCCCGATTCCGGGCCATATCCCGACTGGCCTATGCTGACAGGCGTGATGAACGAGCTCTCCGCCGCCCGCACGGGCGCCCAGGCCCCCGCATGGCGTCATCTGCCCGCCCTCCAGCAGCCGACCCTACCCCGATGAGGCCGCGCTGGCCGACGTGGTGGCGGACCTGCGCCGTCGGCCCCCGCTCGTCTTCGCCGGAGAGGTCGACTCCCTGCGCGACCTCATCGCCCAGGCCAGTGCCGAGACGCCTTCGTCCTCATGGGCGGGGACTGCGCCGAGTCCTTCGCCCACAACACGGCCGACAACATCCGCCTCAAGGTCCAGACCATCCTTCAGATGGCGGCGGTCCTGACCTATGGCGCCTCCACGCCCGTGGTCAAGGTCGGCCGCATGGCCGGTCAGTACGCTCAAGCCCCGCAGTTCGGACACCGAGACCCGTGGTGAGGTCACCCTGCCCCGCCTTCCGCGGCGACTCCGTCAACGGCCACGAGTTCACCCTCCGAGGCCCGCATCCCCGACCCCACGCGCATGCTGGACGCCTACCTGCGCTCGGGCACCACCCTCAACCTCATCCGCGCCTTCACAATGGGCGGCTACGCGGACCTGCGCGAGGTCCACTCCTGGAACCGCGGCTTCACCGCCAACCCCGCCTACAAGCGCTTCGAGTCCTTCGCCGAGGAGATCGACCGGGCCATGCGCTTCATGGAGGCCGCCGGCGTCGACTTCGACGCCCTGCGCCAGGTCGACTTCTACGCCGCCCACGAGGCCCTCCTCCTGGAGTACGAGGACGCCATGATCCGCGAGGACTCCCCGCCCCGGGCGCCTCTACGACACCTCCGCCCACATGCTCTGGGTGGGGGAGCGCACCCGCGAGGCCGACGGCGCCCACGTCGCCATCCTCGCCGGCGTCCACAACCCCGTGGGCGTCAAGGTCGGCCCCACCACGTCCCCCGACGACGTCGCCCGGCTCATGGACCGCCTCAACCCCGACGGCTTGCCCGGACGCCTGTCCCTCATCACCCGCATGGGCGCCGACCGCATCCGCGATGCCCTACCGGCACTGGTGGAGGCGGTGCGTGCCGACGGGCGTCCCGTCACCTGGATCGCCGACCCCATGCACGGCAACACCATCACCTCGGACAACGGCTACAAGACCCGCCGCTTCGAGACGATCCTCGACGAGATCCGCGGGCTTCTTCGAGGTGCACCGCTCCCTGGGCACCGCCCCGGGCGGCATCCACGTCGAGCTCACCGGCGACGACGTCACCGAGGTCCTCGGCGGGGGCGAGCACATCGACGAGGCCGGCCTGGCCGAGCACTACGAGACCCTCGTCGACCCGCGCCTCAACCACCAGCAGTCCCTCGAGGTCGCCTTCGAGATCGCCGAGATGCTCAAGGGCTGAAAAACCTCCACCGAGAGCCCGTCCCCGCGGGGGCCGGCGAAACGTGGCCCGGTCCGCCTCGGCGGAACCGGGCCACAGCCGTCAGAAGATGTTGATGGTGACCCTTGGAGTCCGGCTTGACGCTGGAGCCCGGCGCGGGGTCGGTGGAGCGCACCGTCCCGAAGGGGCCGCCCAGGCGCTTGTTGACCTCCACCTTGAGCCCGGCGTCCTCCAGGGTCTTCTTGGCCTCATCCCGGCTCTTGCCGGTCACGTCGGGGATCGTCACCTTCTCCGGCCCCTTGGAGACGGTCAGGTCCACCGAGTCGCCCTTGTAGTAGCCCGAGGCCCCGGCGATGGGGGAGGAGGAGATGACGTTCCCCTTGGCCACGGAGTCGGAGTAGCCCTTGCTGACCTTGCCCTTCTTCAGGCCCGGCGTCCTCCAGGGCCTTCTTGGCCTCGTCCTCGCTCAGACCGGTCACGTCGGGGATCGTGGCCGGCTCCTTGCCCTTGGAGACGACGAGCGAGACCTTCTCAGTGTGTTTGATGACCTTGCCGGCCTTGGGGTCGGAGGAGATGACTTTGCCCGAGTCAACGCTGGCGGAGTACTCCTCGGTGACGTCCCCCGGGGTCAGGCCGGCGGCCTTGATCGCGGCCGTGGCCTGGTCCTTGGTCTTCCCGACGACGTCGGGAACGGTCTTGGTCTCCACGCCTCGGGAGACAGCGGCGGTGACGACCTGGCCGAGTCCCACCTTCTGTCCCGCCTTCGGCCGGCAGGAGACGATGCTGCCGGCCGGTACCGTGTCGGAGTAGACGCGCTCGGGCGTACCCCAGTCGAGCCCCTGCTTCTCCAGGGCGAGCTGCGCCTGGTCCTCAGACATGCCGACAATGTCGGGTACGGCAACTCTCCTGCCCGGACCGGCCGTCAGGTACCAGGTTGCGCTCGCCCCGGTCCCGGCCATGGCCAGCAGCCCGATGATGACGGCGCGACGGCGACTGAGGCCGCCGGTGCCCTTCCTCCGGGTGGGGACGGCGGTGGTCTTCTGGGCATCGGCCGCCACGGCCTTGCGCGAGAGCGCACGTGTTCTCCCCTTGGAGTCCGGGCCGATGGAACCGATAGGAAGGGAGACGGTACGCATACCGGCGTGCGACGAGGAGTCCTCAGCTGAGGAGTCGTCGGCATCGTCCTGGGACTCGTCACCGATGGCGGAGCGGGCGGCCTGGGCGTTGGCCGTCATGACCTCCTGGGTGCGGATTGAGCCGGTCCCGCCTCCGCGGCGCACGGAGAGCTCGGAGTCGGTGAGCTCGTCGACGACGTTCCGCAGCAGCGCCAGTGCCTCGTCGGCGTCGGCCGGGCGCTCCTGCGGCTCACGGCGAGTCATGGTGGCCACGAGCTCGTCGACGTCGGCCGGCATCTCGGGCACCAGCTTGGAGGGCAGGGGCACGTCCTCGTGGACGTTGCGGAAGGCGATCTGGATGGGGGAGTCCGCGGTGAAGGGCTGCTGGCCGGTGAGGAGCTCGTAGAGGACCACCCCGGCGGAGAAGACGTCGGCGCGAGAGGTGGAGTCCCCGGAGGTGATGAGCTCGGGCGCCAGGTAGGCGACCGTGCCCAGCACGTTGCCCGTCGTCGTCTGCGTCACCTCCGTGACCGCCCGGGCCAGACCGAAGTCGGCCACCTTGGCCACAGAGCCGTCCGAGGGCAGCAGGACGTTCTCCGGCTTGATGTCGCGGTGGACCAGGCCGGCCCGGTGGGCGGCGCCGAGCGGGCGCAGCAGCTGGGCCACCAGCCCCAGGGCCTCCTTGACCGACAGCGGTCCTGCTGCGATGAGGTCGCGCAGTGTGGGCCCCTCGACGTACTCCATGACGAGGTAGGCCACCCCGTCGAGGCTGCCCTGATCGAAGACGGCCACCACGCCGGGTTGGACAGGCGTGCCGCGGCCCGCGCCTCACGGCGGAAGCGCGAGACGAAGTCGGGGGAGTCGGCCAGGTGGGCGTGCATGAGCTTGAGCGCCACGGTCCGGTCCAGGCGACGGTCATGGGCGCGGTAGACGGTGGCCATCCCGCCGCGCGCGAGGCGGTCGACGATCTCGTAGCGAGAGTCGACCAGCCGACCAATGAGGGGATCTGTGACCACGGCGCGATTCTACGATGCCGGTGGTGCCGTGACAGCCGGTCGGGTCGGATGAGGCGGGTAGTACTGCCCACCCGTCGGGGTTGTCCCTCGTTTCCTCGGCCGGGTCAGGAGAACTCGGTGTGTCAGCAGGTCCGCCAGCACCGCCAGGTCCTCCAGGGATGCGGGTGCTCACCACGCCCTCGTTCCCGGAGGCGCTCCAGCGCCCGGCTCCCGGCGTGCGGTGCGTGGTGATGATCTCCTCGTGGGCGGCGCGCGCGCCGCAGTCCTCGATGAGAGCGGCGACCTCGCCGATCTGCTCCGGTGTCGCCTCGGGATTGGCCAGGACGCTGCCGAGCAGCTGCCGGCCGGCCTCGTCGCAGCGTCCCCAGGTCAGGGCCAGCAGCACCGTGCGCTTGCCCTCGCGCAGGTCGTCGCCGGCCGGCTTGCCGGTGGCCTGCGGCGAGCCGAAGACGCCCAGCTCGTCGTCGCGCAGCTGGAAGGCGATGCCGACGTCCTCGCCGAAGGCGGCCAGGTACTCGGCGGTGGGCCCGCTCGGGATCCAGGCCGGCCAGGAGGGCGCCGATGAGCAGCGGGTGGCGCACCGAGTACCGGGCCGACCTTGTGACGCACGACCGACAGGGCGTCGTCGTGCATGCGTCTGGCCGCGGCGCCCGGCTCCCGGCCCCAGGGCAGGGGCAGGTTCTCGCTGCGCACATCGAGGAACTGGCCCAGGGCCACCTCGGTGGTCATGGCGTCGAAAGGCGCGTCCGGGCGTACTGGGCCGCTCTGCTGCCGGTCTCGCAGGAGGCGCGCGACTGCGCCAGTGCGCTCATCTCCTCGCCGGCCAGGGACAGTAGGGAGGTCACCGAGCAGGATGGCGCCATTGGCTCCCGAAGGTCTGTGGGCGTCCCAGCCAGCCTCGGGCCTCATGGTCCCGGGCGAAGGCGCGGTGCGCCGCGGGCAGACCCCGCCGAGTGTCGGCGCCGTCCATGAGATCGTCGTGAACCAGGGCGCTGGCCTGGTAGAGCTCCAGCGCCGCACCCAGGTGGACGGCGTCGGAACCCGGTCAGGCACTCGGCTCGGTGCTCCGAGGGCTGCTCAGGAGCGCGCAGCCGACGGCTCCCCAGGACGGCCCTCATGCGCTTACCCCCGCTCAGGACGCTCTCGGCGGCCTCGAGCAGATCCGGTGCGGCCTGCCCCAGGTCCTCCCAACGCCGGTGGCAGTCCTCCAGGACCTCCGTCAGACGGTGCTCGACGGCGGGACGGATACGGCCCAGGGCCGCAGGCAGCGCGCTCATAGCCGCCAGAGTAGACCCAGGGCGGACGTCAGGAGGGGCGGTGACGCTCCCGGCAACGGTTTTGCCGCGGCGGGACGCCGACTGCGAACAAGGTGAGGTCATACTAAGCCGCCCGTGCGGAGAACCTGGGGAATAAACGCTACAATTCTGGGGTTGTCTGCTGTGCCGGATCGGGTTCCCATACCCCGACACCGGCTGTCCGCCCGCCCACGCGAAAGGAACTCCGTGGCTTCTTCCACAGTGACGCGCTCCAGCACCGAGCTCACTGACGACGTCGACGAGACCCCGCTCGACGACGAGGACTTCGACCTCGACGACGACGCCGACTACGACGACGAGGACTACGACGACTCTGACGATGACGACGAGGACTCCTCTGATGAGGACGAGGACCAGGATGACGACTCCGAGGCGCAGACCGTCCAGGAGGATGACGGCCCGGCTCCTGAGCTGCGCGACTACTACCTGGATGTGAGCCTGGAGGAGAACGGCGACGGTTCCAAGCGCAGCCCCTTCAACAACCCCGCCTCGCTCAAAGGCGTCCGCCTGGCTCCGGGTGCGACTCTCTTCGTGCGCTCGCGCACGGTCGTGGAGAACCTGGAGATCGCCGGCCACGGCACCCTGGAGGAGCCCATCACGCTGGCTCCCTACGGCCACGGACCGGTGCCCCGGTTCGTCGTGGGCGACTCCGCCCCGATGGTGGCGCGCGACTACCTCGCTCAGAACGGTTACATCTTCCGCGGCTGGGTCATCAAGGGCATCAAGATGCAGCCCTCCATCGCGGCCCTGACCGGTGAGCTCGAGCGCATGCGCCGGGAGGAGGCGGAGAAGGCCGCCTCCAAGAAGTCCGGTAAGCGCGGCAAGTCCCAGGACAAGGACGGCTCCTTCACCGTCTCCGACTCCGACGAGGGCGACGAGCCCGCCCAGCGGGTCGTCACCGCCGGCGCCACCGCGGACCCGGTCAAGGACTACCTCAAGCAGATCGGTAAGGTCGCGCTGCTGAACGCCGAGCAGGAGGTCGAGCTCGCCAAGCGCATCGAGGCCGGCCTCTACGCCGAGCACCGCCTGGCTGAGGAGGGCAACGACCTGCCGGCCAAGCTGCGTCGCGAGCTGCACTGGGTGGCCCAGGACGGCCAGAGGGCCAAGAACCACCTGCTGGAGGCCAACCTGCGACTGGTGGTCTCCCTGGCCAAGCGCTACACGGGGCGCGGCATGCTCTTCCTGGACCTCATCCAGGAGGGCAACCTGGGCCTCATCCGCGCCGTGGAGAAGTTCGACTACACCAAGGGCTTCAAGTTCTCCACCTACGCCACCTGGTGGATCCGCCAGGCCATCACCCGCGCGATGGCGGACCAGGCCCGTACCATCCGCATCCCGGTGCACATGGTCGAGGTCATCAACAAGCTCGCCCGGGTGCAGCGCCAGATGCTCCAGGACCTGGGACGGGAGCCCACCCCGGAGGAGCTGGCGGTCGAGCTGGACATGACTCCGGAGAAGGTGGTTGAGGTCCAGAAGTACGGGCGCGAGCCGATCTCCCTGCACACACCGCTGGGTGAGGACGGGGACTCCGAGTTCGGTGACCTCATTGAGGACTCCGAGGCCGTGGTCCCGGCCGACGCGGTGAGCTTCACCCTCCTCCAGGAGCAGCTCCACGCTGTGTTGGACACCCTCTCGGAGCGCGAGGCAGGCGTGGTCTCCATGCGCTTCGGTCTGACCGACGGCCAGCCCAAGACCCTCGACGAGATCGGCAAGGTCTACGGGGTCACCCGAGAGCGCATCCGCCAGATCGAGTCCAAGACCATGTCCAAGCTGCGCCACCCCTTCGCGCAGCCAGGTCCTGCGCGACTATCTGGACTGACCGGATAGGGCAGAGAGTCCACCGGCTCGCTCATCTCAACGGCGTCGGCCCCGGAACCGCTTGGGTTCCGGGGCCGACGCCGTTGACATAGTCACGAGGCGGCCAAAAGGAGACCGTGGTGCCCGCCTGGCCGCCCCGGTATCAGCCGGTGACCACCTTGGCTCCGGTGGTCTTCTTGGCCGCGTCGAAGGTCCCCAGCTCGGTGACGCCGGCGAAGCCGGCGTTGCGCATGACGGCGCTGGCCATCTTGGGCTGATCGGCGGAGCCGTAGAGCTGGTACTGGGAGTTGTGGTCCAGGCTCGAGATCTGGCTGGAGAAGTCACCCGAGGAGAAGTCGTAGTTGACGGCGCCCTCCAAGTGTCCCTTCTTGAACTCCTCGGCCGAACGCAGGTCGATGATGACGACGGGGCCGGTGGCCTCCGCATCCGCTGGGGCGGTGTGTGCTGAGGGGGAGGCGCTGGAGCCGGCGGAGCCGGAGCATCCGGAAAGCGCTAGTGTGCCGCAGAAGACGAGCAGGGCAGAGGCGGTCATGACGCGGAGGGGGCGTTTCACAGACAGTTCCTTGAAGGGTCACGCGGCTTCGTCGAGCCTGGATGAGGGGCCGGGATGCTTCAATCAGCGTAAGGCTCTGTGCCGGGGGACTCGGGGAGGGAACAGGAGCAGGGCCTCAGGGAGGAGGATATGCGGCATCCGGTAGAAAATGGCTGTGATACTCAGTGAAGCGCAGCGCCGACGTCAGTGAAAAAGTCCACGTCGGCTGGGTCGGCCGGCGGCGTCAGCTGCCGGCGGTCAGGTTCGCGGTCTCGTCCTGGAACAGCAGGGCGACCTCCTTGAGCTTCTCTCCGTGCTTGCGGGCGTGGTGGCCGCAGAAGAAGAGCTCGCCGGTCAGCATGACGACTCGGACGTAGGCCTGTGCGTCGCAGACGTCGCAGCGGTCGGCTGTGGTCAGCGGGCGCTCGGCGGAGTCGGCGGCAGGAGTGGTCTGCTCGTCCAGGGTGGTCACCGCCTGTGCGGCGGTCGAGGTTCCGGTTGTGCTCATGGACTGCATTGCATCATGACGCAGGCGCTTCCACCTGTCGGAGACAGCCGTTTCCGCCTGAGGCGCACGCGCTTTCGCCCACGGCGCATCCCTGCCATGGTGCACGTCACCACAGATATGACCGATCGGGTGAATGCTGGGTGGTAGCGAGCCGTCAACGCCCGGAAAGTCGGGAGGGGAGCAGACAGGATGTCGGTGGTGCAGGAGTTCCGCGACCTTGAGATCGCGCGTCTGGAGCATTCGGGCTGGGTGACCAACACTGCCCTTCGCCGGCGGCTGGAGGTCGTGGGGCTGCGGCCGCCTGCCGAGGTCGTCGCCCGAGTGCCTGGACGAGGGTGCAGGGAGTCGGAGACGGCGCCGGTGCCCGCTGGGAGCGGGCCGAGCGGGCGGTGGCCCACTTAAGGGAGCACTTCGCCCCGTTTCGTTTCTCCGAGGAAGTCGACTACGGGCTCCTGGCGATTCCGTCCGTCGACCGACTCGACACCCGGGGCGCCGTGGAACCGCGTATCCGCCGTGATCAGCAGCCCGACCTGCTCGAGGACCCTCGTCGACCCGGCCCTGGGGAGGGTGTCGACCTCACTGGCGCCGCTGACCCCGGTGACCTCGCCGGGACCACGTTGGGCAAGGACGGCTGGATGGTGGTGGCCGGCGTCGTCGGCCAGTACGGGATCTCGGCGGGAAGCCATGAGGACGTCACCGCAGCCCCCGCGGAGCTCTTCGAGGTCGACGGCGTCGACACCCGGGCCCTCATGACCCGTCAGGTCTGGGGAGCCCGTCTCCTGCAGTGCCCGCCCGGCCTCGTCCCCGATTCCGACTACGCCGAGCGGTGGACCTTCACGCTCTTCCCCGCCGAGGGGCTGGTGGACGGGCGGGCCGTCTCAGGCACTGTGCTCAAGAAGCGGGTGCGCTTCCGGCTGGGTAAGGCGGGCCGTGGGATCGGCAGCGCGAGGGTGAGCCCCGCCCTCCCGCTTGGGTAGAGGCCCCGACGGCCTCGGATGGCGGCTGCATGACGTAGGACGCCACACGCCTGTCGCGGCGGGGCACAAGGCGCCGGCGGCACTGATCGGCTAGATTCCCAGCGTGCCCTCATCCGAGAACAAGACCAGCCGGGGCGACTACTCCGCCCGCCACCTCTCCGTCCTGGAGGGGCTCGAGGCCGTGCGCAAGCGCCCGGGAATGTACATCGGCTCCACCGACCAGCGCGGCCTCATGCACTGCGTGTGGGAGATCGTCGACAACGCCGTCGACGAGGCCCTCGAGGGGCACGGCGACGACATCTCGGTGACCGTCCACGACGACGGCTCCATCGAGGTGCGCGACAACGGGCGCGGCGTGCCCGTGGACATCGAGCCCTCCTCCGGACTGACCGGCGTCGAGCTCGTCTACACCAAGCTGCACGCCGGCGGGAAGTTCGGCGGCGGCTCCTACGGCGCCGCCGGCGGCTGCACGGAGTGGGGGCGTCCGTCGTCAACGCCCTGGCCGAGCGCATGGACGTCGAGGTCGACCGTGGCGGCAAGACCTACGCCATGAGCTTCCACCGCGGTGAGCCCGGCATCTTCGACGACTCCGCCGGACGCAGCCCCTCCTCACCCTTCACCGAGTTCACGAAGGCCTCCGAGCTGCGCGTCATCGGCAAGGTGCGTCGCGGCGTGACCGGCACCCGGGTGCGCTACTGGGCCGACCCCCAGATCTTCCCCAAGCCCACCGAGTACGACGCCGCCGCCCTGCGCGCCCGCCTGCGTCAGACCAGCTTCCTCGTACCGGGCCTCACCCTGCGCCTGGAGGACAAGCGCCCCGAGGCCGAGGCCATCGCCGCCTCCACCACGCCCGCCGCCGATGCCGGCGAGACCGACGACGCCGTCCACGAGGTCACCCTGCGGGCGGCCGCCAAGAACGCCACCGAGAACCGCGGCGACCTGTTCGACACCAGCGCCGAAGAGGGCGTCGAGGTCTTCCAGGCCCTGGGCGGCACCGCCGACTTCGTCGACTTCCTGGCCTCCGACGGCTCGGTCACCGACACCTTCCGCCTCACCGGTGAGGGCACCTACACCGAGACCGTCCAGCAGCTCGACCGGGCCAGCGGTCACCTGCGGCCCGTCGAGGTCGAGCGCACCTGCATGGTCGACGTCGCGCTGCGATGGGGGGTCGGCTACGACACCACGGAGCGCTCCTTCGTCAACATCATCGCCACCCCCATGGGCGGCACCCACCTGACCGGGTTCGAGCAGGCCCTCACCAAGGTGCTGCGCAAGCGCATCGAGGCCGACTCCCGGGCCCTGAAGCTCACCTCCAAGGACGGCCGCGTCGAGAAGGACGACATCATGGCGGGCCTGACCGCCGTCATCACCGTGCGCGTGCCCGAGCCCCAGTTCGAGGGACAGACCAAGGAGGTCCTGGGCACCGGGCCCGTGCGACAGATCGTCTCCAAGGTGGTCGAGCGCGAGCTCACCGCCCTGCTGACCTCCTCCAAACGGGACCTCAAGACCCAGGCGCGGGCCCTGGAGGAGAAGATCGTCGGCGAGATGCGCGCCCGCGTCTCGGCGCGCCTGCACAAGGAGATCACCCGCCGCAAGACGGCCCTGGAGACCTCCTCCCTGCCGGCCAAGCTCGCCGACTGTCGCAGCGACGACGTCGCCGCCTCCGAGCTGTTCATCGTCGAGGGCGATTCCGCCCTGGGAACTGCCAAGAACGCCCGCGACTCCGAGTTCCAGGCGCTCCTGCCGATCCGAGGCAAGATCCTCAACGTGCAGAAGGCATCCCAGGCCGACATGCTGCGCAACGTGGAGTGCTCGGCCATCATCCAGGTGGTCGGTGCCGGCAGCGGACGCACCTTCGACCTGGAGGCCGCCCGCTACGGCAAGGTCATTCTCATGACCGATGCCGACGTCGACGGCGCCCACATCCGCACCCTCCTGCTGACCCTCTTCTTCCGCTACATGCGCCCCATGATCGAGGCGGGTCGGGTCTTCGCCGCCGTCCCGCCCCTGCACCGCATCGAGGTCTCCGGCTCGGGGCGGCGCAAGAAGGAGATCATCTACACCTACTCCGACGAGGAGCTCGTCACCACCCTGCGCCGCCTGGAGCGCTCGGGGCGCAGCTTCAAGGAGCCCCAGCGCTACAAGGGCCTGGGGGAGATGGACGCCCACCAGCTCGCCGAGACCACCATGGAGCCCCAGCACCGCACTCTGCGGCGCATCACACTGGGGGATGAGGCCCAGGTCATGGAGGCCGAGTCCGTCTTCGATCTTCTCATGGGCTCGTCGGTCGAGCCCCGCCGCGAATTCATCGTCGCGGGCGCCCGTGACGTTGATCGCGAGCGCATCGACGCCTGACCAAGGCCTCAGATCTCGGCCGTTCAGTCAGGTAGGGTCGGTAGCCTTCGTGCCGCGGCCCGCCTGAGGGCGAGGCACGCTGTTCGTCGACTGATCGTTATTCTTCGTCCTCATGAGGGAGGTGCGCTATGGCGCCCGGTTACGGTATCCGCCGGGCGGGATCCTCGCCGTGGCCCATCCTGCGCCCGGGGCCCCGCTCGTCCCTGTCGCGGGAGCTGTCCTGGCGGCCTCTGGGCCCGGAGGACAACCACGAGCTGGCCGCGCTCATCGCCCGGGCCGAGGACGTCGACAACCCGCCTTACCGCACCAGTGAGCAGGAGACGGCCGAGTACTTCCTCGACCCCACCTACTCCGGGGTCGCCGGCCGTGACACCGACGGCGTCATGCGTGCCTTCGGTCTGGTACGCCTCCGCCCGGCCGGCGAGATCTACGCCTCCATGACCGGCACTGTGGATCCGGCCATGCGCAAGCGCGGTATCGGACGTGCCCTCCTGCACTGGCAGGCCGAGCGGGCCCGCCACCTCGTGGGTGCTGAACGGGCCGGCTCCGTGCCGGGCAAGGGGTCGACCCAGGTCCCCGCCCACGTGGTCACCACCGTCATGGAGGATGACAAGCGCATGCAGGGGCATCTCACGGACATGGGTTTTGAGCCGATGCGCTGGTACCGGGAGGTGCGCCGTTTCCTCGGCGACGAGATCCCCGAGGTGGACCTGGACGGCTTCATCACCATTGACCCGTGGACGCCCGAGATCGACGACGACGTCCGCCGTGCCTACAACCAGGCGATGGCCGAGACCTGGGAGACGGAGAACGTCACCCCCGAGGACTGGACCGCGGGCAGCGCCTACTTCGCTCCCCAGTGGAGCTTCGTGGCCATGGACCGGTCCGGGGACCGGGCCCGCGTTGCCGGATACCTGCGCTCGGGCCGCTACGAGCAGGACTGGCAGGCACTGGGCTGGCGCGAGGGCTACACCGATGTGCTCGGGGTCCTGAGCGACTACCGCCACCGCCAGATCGGACCGGCGCTGCTGGTGGCCGCCATGCGCGCCTACGCCGCCGACGGCATGGAGTACGCCGCCGCCGGCGTCGACACCGACAACCCCAGTGGTGCCGTGGACCTGTACGAGTCCCTGGGCTACGTGCCCACCCGCGGCACCATTCTCTACGCCCTCGACGTCTGAGCGGGGTGCTCTCCGCTCGGGCGGTTCACCCTCGCAGGTGAGCCACGGCGCCGGCCACCATGGTCGCCACTGGGTGAACGCCCGCCAGCTCCTCGGCCCCGAGGCGCAGAGGGTCCTCAGCCAGGAGCACCAGGTCCGCCGGGGAACCCACCGCCACCGGGCCGGCCCCGTTGACGCTGGCCGCCAGCGCCTCCTCGGCCGTCAGCCGCTGATCCGGCGACCACACCGAGCCATCCGGCGTCCGACGTCCCACGGCGGCCGACATGGCCAGCCACGGGTCCAGGGGCGCCACCGGCGCATCCGAGCCCAGCTGGAGCAGGGCCCCGGCGGACACCATGTCCCCGAAGGCGTAGGTGCGCCCCTCCAGCCCCGGCCACACCCGACTCACGGCCGCCCAGTCATCAATGAGGTGGGCAGGCTGAACCGACAGCTCGACGCCGCAGCCCACGAGGCGCCTGAGCGCCCCGTCGGGCTCGTCGAGGGCGTCGGCCGGCAGCAGCTGGGCGTGCTCCAAGCGCCCGGTGGCTCCCGAGTGTGCGAAGGCGGCGGCGACGTCGTCGACCGCCGCGTCCCCGATGGCGTGGATGGCCATCTCGTAGCCCTGCCGGGCGGCGCGGGCCATGAGGTCGGTGAGCTCGGCCCGGTCGATGTTGACCACACCGTGGGGGTGTTCCACCCCCAGCTCGGTCGGGTAGGGCTCGCACATGTGCGCGCTGCCCGATCCCATCGACCCGTCGGCGATGACCTTGAGCGGCCCCTGAACCAGCACCGGGGAGCCGTCGGGCAGGTGCGGTGAGCCGGTCAGCTCGGTCCCGGTGCGCAGGCCCCTGGCGATCCACAGCTCCAGCTTGTCGCGGTAGACCCCGATACGGATACGGGGCAGCACCTCAGGAAGAACGCCCTGGGTCGCCATGGCCTGCAGGCGCCGCGGCCAGTCACCGGGATCCTCCGACCAGCTCATGTCCACCACGCCGGTGATGCCCCGGGCCAGCATGTCGGCCAGGACCTGCCGGTAGCCGGACTCCCGCAGCTCGCGAGTCCCCGGAACCTCATCGAGCCGGTCCAGCAGGGCGAACCACGGGTCCTCCTTCATCGGCGCCCCCGGGTCCTGGGCACTGGCCCCCGGCAGGCCGAGAGCCCGCAGCGCTGCCGAGTTCAGCCACCCGGAGTGCACGTCCCCGGAGATGAGTAACGTCGGAATCTCCCCGGTGACGTCGTCGAGCTCGGCAACCGTGGGCACCCGGGGCCAGTTGGACAGACGATGCCCGAATCCTTTGGATCGTGGCCGGCCGCGAACCGGCCGGATGATCCCGCAGCGCCCGGGCCACCAGCTCCAGGGCCTCCTCAGCGCTGCGGGTGGACAGCGTGTCGATGCGTGCCGAGCGCGCCGCCTCCATGTCCAGGTGGGCGTGAGCGTCCCACAGACCGGGAATGAGGAAGGAGCCATCGGCCTGGAGAACCTGCACCCCAGGAGCACTCAGCCCCCGCCCCACCTCGACGACGCGACCACCCGTCACACGCACGTCGACGGGCTCACCTGGAGGCGGCGCGGCCAGACCACCGGGGTTCGAAGCACCACGGTGCAGCGCACCCAGCTCGGTGCGGGACCGGAAGGGGACGATACGGGCGTCCCTGATGAGCAGGTCTGCGGACGGTTGATCGGCCATGGGCCACTTTAGGCACATCCGCCCTGCTCACGGGCGGATCTCCGGGACACTCCTACCAGAGGGCCCTGTCAGCCGATTCCGATGATGGGGGCCGGCAGCGGCGAGCCGGAGCCGTCGCGTCGCTCATCAGGCTCCGGCAGCGCGACCGGCTTACCGCCCTCGCGCAGCGCCCGCGGTGGGGCCACGCCCACCCAGGCCACCATCAGCTCGTCCTCACCGCGTAGGAAACGGTGAGAACGAACTCCGCCCGTGGCCCGTCCCTTCGCCGGGTAACGATCCAACGGGGTGACCTTGACACTGCCTCCGCCGGTGCCCGGAAGGGATCCCTCGGACCCCGCCACCGTGACCACCACCGCCTCGGCCAGCAGCTCTTCGGGAACCGCCGCACCGGCGATGACCCGGGCGCCCTCGTGCAGCGAAATCCCCGCCATACCGCCGGCGCCCCGGCCCTGCGGGCGCACCTTGGCGGCCTGGAACCGCAGCAGCTGGGCGTCAGAGGTGACCATCGCCAGGAAGTCCGTGTCCGCCGCGGTGCCCGCGAAGACCACCCGGTCGCCCTCGGACAGGGAGATGACCTCCCAGCTTCTCGGCGTTCCTGGGCTCATCGCCGGGCTTGACCCGCTTGATGACACCGTCAGCCGTGGCCAGGACGATCGGCGGGTTGTCGGCAGACCCCACCGGAACCAGGCCCACCACCTTCTCCTCGGGGTCGATATCCACCAGCTGGCGAACCTGAGTCGCACCGGCCAGCCCCGGGGCCCCCTCGCTGCGGGGCACCTCCGTGGTGGAGACGACGTCGAGCAGTACCAGCCGCCCGGTGTCGGTGACCGCGCCGATCCGCCCACGCGCCGTGGTGGGCACCTGGGAGGTCAGGGCGTCGTGGGGCTGGCGCCCACCGGTGCGGGCCACCGGCTCGGCGCCGGGAATACGCGCCACCAGCCCGGTGGCCGACAGCACCACCCGGCACGGGTCATCGGGAACGGTGAGCGGCACGGGGAGGCGCTGGGCATGAGCGTCATCGGCTGAGCTGAGGCGCCGGCCCGCTTCGCACCGCCACCTGAGGCGGCGGAGGCATCGTCCGGAGTCGCCGCGCTGCCGGCCGACGACGTCACCGGCTCACCGGAGGCCTCCAGCAGCACTGTGCGCCGCGGGGTACCGAACTGCTCGGCCACGGCCGCCAGCTCACGGGAGACCACGCGCCGCAGCAGGACGTCATCGGCCAGGATCGCCTCGAGTGCCTCGATCTCCCGGGCCAGCTCGTCACGCTCCTTCTCCAGCTCGATGACCGAGAACTTCGTGAGCCGGCGCAGCTGGAGCTCAAGGATGTAGCTGGCCTGCGGCTCGGTGAGGTCGAAGACCTGCATGAGCCTGGTGCGCGCCGTGGCGGCGTCGTCGGAGGAGCGGATGACGGCGATGACCTCGTCGATGTCGAGGATGGCGATGAGCAGGCCGTCCACCAGGTGGGCGCGCTCGCGACGCTTGCCCAGGCGGAAACGCGTGCGCCGGGTGACCACTGTGAGGCGGTGGCGCACGAACACCTCCAGCAGCTCCCGCAGGCCCAGGGTGTGGGGCTGACCGTCCACGAGGGAGACGTTGTTGATGCCGAAGGAGTCCTCCAGCGGCGTGTGCTTGTAGAGCTGGGCCAGGACGGCCTCGGGGTTGTAGCCGTTCTTGACGCTGATGACCAGACGGGTTCCGTGCCTGCGGTCGGTGAGATCGGCGACGTCGGTGATGCCCTGAAGCTTCTTGGAGCCCACCGCCTCCTTGATGCGGGCGATGATCTTCTCAGGTCCGACCATGTAGGGCAGCTCCGTGACCACGATGCCCTTGCGGCGCGGGGAGACGGACTCCACGTGAGCGGTGGCCCGCGTGAGGAACTTGCCCCGCCCGGTGCGATAGGCCTCCCTGATTCCGTCCAGACCCACGATCATGCCGCCGGCGGGCAGGTCCGGCCCCGGCACGAAGGCCATGAGGTCCTCCAGGCTCGCATCGGGGTGAGTCAGCAGGTGCCGGGCGGCGGCCACCACCTCCACGAGGTTGTGCGGCGGCATGTTCGTGGCCATACCCACCGCGATGCCTGCCGCACCGTTGACCAGCAGGTTCGGGAAGGCCGCCGGCAGCACCTCGGGCTCGGTGAGCGTGTAGTCGTAGTTGGGGGCGAAGTCGACCGTGTCCTCATCCAGGTCCGCCGTCAGCGCCAGGGCCGACGCAGCCAGACGCGCCTCGGTGTAGCGGGGGGCCGCCGGACCGTCGTCCAGTGAGCCGAAGTTGCCGTGACCGTCGATGAGCGGCAGACGCATCGTGAAGGGCTGGGCCAGGCGCACCAGCGCCTCGTAGATCGCGGTGTCGCCGTGGGGGTGGAGCCGACCCATGACGTCGCCCACGACCCGGGAGGACTTCACGTGCGGACGATCAGGGCGCAGCCCCATCCGATCCATCTGGAACAGGATGCGACGCTGAACCGGCTTGAGCCCGTCGCGGGCGTCGGGCAGGGCGCGCGCGTAGATGACGGAGTAGGCGTACTCCAGGAAGCTGGTGCGCATCTCCGTGGACAGGTCGAGGTCGACGATCTCCCCGTCGGTCGGGGGAGGAGTCCGGGTGGTGGCAGACTTCGGCATGGGCGCATTCTCCGAGGAATCGGGCCGAAAACAAACCACGACACCCGGGCGTGACAGGTCAGACGCACCCGCCCGGAGCGGCCGGCCGACCTTGGGCGAGGGGATACCGGCGCTCGACGATGAAGGGGCGGACGATGGCACAATGGCGACCATGACGACCCACTCAGGCCAGAACTCGGCCGCCGCTCCCGCCTCGTGCGAGGCGTCGCAGGAGGCCTTCACCGACCTGGTGCAGCAGGTGGAGCTCGCCGGCTACTACCCCGAGCTGGTGCTCGACACCCTCCGCCTGGCCGCGGGCGAGGAGGAGATCCTCTCCGGCATGGTTCAGGCCGAGACCACCTTCGCCGAGGCGGTCCACCGCCACCTGACCGTCCTGGCCCTGACCCCCACCCGTCTCATCATCGTCCACGTTGACGACACCCCCCGTGACGACGGCAGCCCCGGCGCCCTGGCCACCAGCGAGGCCGTTCCGCTCAGCCGCATCCGCTCCATGGCCCTGACCCGTGGCGTCTCCGACCCCGCCCAGGGCGGCGGCACCCTCACCGAGATGACGATCGCGGTCTCCTGGGGCTCGGTGCGTCGTCTCGACATGGAGCCGGCCACCTGCGGCGACCCCGACTGCCAGGCCGATCACGGCATGACCGGCGTGTCCGTGCCCGACGACGTCGTCATCCGCGTGGCCGCGGGCGTGGAGGGCGCCGCCGCCCTGGCCCGCGCCGAGACCTTCGCCGGTCGGCTCTCTCAGATGGCGGCCCGCGCCGCTTCACTGTGACGGGGCCGGTGATGGGCCCCCGGACCGTCAGCGGGCAGCCCGCATCGGTTCCCGCCCTGGACTCCCCACAGGATCCGGCGCTCCGCTACGTCCTGGCGGTCGGTGCCGTCAGCGCCGGGTTGTCCCTGTCCGACACCGCGTACGACGGCGTTACTGACCTCAGCCCCGATGTTGAACCTGTCGTCTCCGACGCCTGGGCCCGCATGGTCGCCCGCAGCTGGGGGATCGAGCCGGCCGGGGAGGCCGGCGGTGGCCCGGGAACCGTCGTCGTCCTCGTGGACGGCCTGGGCCTGGAGATGCTCCGTCAGCGTCGCGGACACACCCCCACCCTGCGTCGGTGGCTGGGACAGTGCGAGGCCGGCACTGCCGGCAACGGCAACGGAATTCTCACCTGTCGGCCCTCGACGACGGCCGCGGCCCTGACCATGCTGGGAACCTCCGCCCTGCCCGGCACCACCGGCATGGTCGGCTACTCGGTGCTCAACCCCCGCCTGGGGCCAGTTCTTGACGCCTCCGCCGTCCCCGGCCCCGACCAGGTTCTCAGCCTCATCACCTGGAAGGGTGACAACGTCCCCAGCCCCAGGTCCTGGCAGGACGTGCCCACGATCTTCGAGCGGCTCCCGGCCGGGAGCGCGGTGAGCATCGGACCGACCCGCTTCGCCGGATCCGGCCTGACCGAGGCCGCCCTACGAGGTGCCTCCCACCTGGGGGCGGACCGGCTGGAGGACCGGCCCGGCCTGGCCGCCGGCGCCCTGCGCCGCGGCACCCCGCTGGTCTACCTCTACGTCGGCGAGCTGGACAAGACCGGTCACAAGCACGGATGGCTCAGCGAGCAGTGGCTGACCCAGCTCGAGCGCCTCGACGCCGCCATGGCCCAGCTGGCCCGCCGCGTCCCCGCAGGGACCAGGATCATCCTCAGTGCCGACCACGGCATGGTCGACACCGATCCTGGCCACCGCATCGACCTGAGCTCCCACCGTGAGCTCGTTCGCGATGTCGTCGCCGTGGCCGGCGAGCCCAGGCTGACGCACCTGCATGTCGCCGACGGCGACACGGACCTTGCCGCCGAGGTGGCCCAGCGCTACCGCCGCGTCCTGGGGGAGCGCGCGATGTGGATCGGGACCCGGGAGCAGGCCGGTGATCACCTGGGCGCCCTCGGCCCACGTGCACGAGGTGTCGTCGGCGACGTCGTCGTGGCCATGGCCGACACCTGGGTCCTCGTGGATCCTCGGGTCCACTCCGAGTCGGCCATCGCCATGCCCGGTGTCCACGGCTCCTTCACCCCGGCCGAGACCGAGGTGCCGCTGCTCATCACCGAGGCCTGAGGGCCCTGAGAGGCTCTACGAGCTCCACAGGGCTCTCGGGGAGAGGTCCGAGCCCGGACCCAGGGGCTACTCGGGCCTGGCGCCGAAGACGATCTCGTCCCAGGAGGGCACGGAGCGCCGTGAGCGACGGCGGGACTTCTTCTTAGCCGGAGACGTCCTGGGCATGTCGGGCAGGGGCTCCTGCGTGCCCGCCGCTGAGGCGGCCGACGGGCCGGGGGATGCCTTGGCCAGGACCTCGGAGCGCGAGGGCATGGGGATCTCCGGCACCGGCTCAGTGGGACTTTCCGCCCCCAGCGGTGCCTGACGTCCCTACGGGACGCGCTCCACAGCGGGGCTCGGTGCCGACGGTGCCGCCGAGGGGGCACTGGAGGCCGTCACCAGCCTGGTGCCGGCCGGGTGGTTGCCGGTGTGCAGACGCCTGCGCTCCGACATTGAGTGAGACCTGTGCACTCAGGCCTGCGGCCTGCTCCAGGCTCGTCGGCCTGCCTGGTGCTGGCCTCGGCGCGGCGCTCCTCAATGCCGCGGGCCGGGGTGAGGGGACCTCAGGGCTCTCAGGGCTGCTGGTGTAGTCGATGCCGTGAGGATCGGTGAAGGCGTCCCTCATCGCCGCCCCTCTCGCCGGCAAAAGCCGTTCAGGTCGTCGTCCTGGGGCATCTCCACCTCGACGCGCTGGCCCCGGCTGGAGGCCAGGTCGGCCAGCAGCGCGTCGGTGTCATCCGCCGACATGGCGCCACTGGTGGGACGTCCGTACTCCCGAACCGGCAGCATCCCGGCGGGCATCTCGACGGCCAGCCCGGAGGACTCGCCGGAGGCCGCAGCCGGGGCGGAGACGGCCGAGACCGCGCTGCCGGCCGCTGAGCCCGCGGCCGCGGGAGTGCCCCGACTGGGCCGACGGCGCCGAGGCGGACGCTCCGGGGGCCTCGGGTCCTGGTCGAAGACGGCTGGGCGCTTGGCCCCTGCTCCGGCCTCCGTGAGCCAGCGCGCCTCATCGTCCAGGGCGTGAACCGCGCGGGCCGTCAGGTCCAGTGACCAGCGCGCCTGCTTCTCCTCAGCGGACTGTACGAAGGTCTCCATGATGAGCCGCGGGTCGCGGCCTCGCGCAACGCGTCCCACTCCAGGCTGGAAGGGTCGACACCACGCGTGGCCAGTCGGTCCACCACCAGGCTCTCCGAGCAGAGTCCTTCTCCCAGCCGATCCGGCAGGACTGGGCCTGCGAGACGGCCCGACTGACGCTCCGCGAGCTACCGGCCCCTCGAAAGGCGCGCACGTGCTCACATCCATGCCCGTGCTGATCGCGACCTCGGCCGCGGTCGCACCGGCGCGCATGTAGGCCTGAGGCGCCGGGGGCACGCAGGGGTGCCGGCGCCTGCGACCGTCCCCGACGGGGGCAGGGATCGCTCCACGGTCGCGGCGCACCGCGGCCCTCAGGGCGTCGTCGACGACGATGCTGTAACGCTCGCCGTCCTCGTCCGTCATGACAATCGTGTCACCGTTGGCACCCAGCAGGCTCGAGTTCGACCATGGGCGGGGCCTCCCTTCATCCCGTGTCAGCACGATATGCTCCACTGTGCCCACAGCCTGCCATCCGCAGACGCCGAGCCGTGGAGGCTCAGCGGTGTGCCACATGTGAAGCACGTGTGAATACCCTCGTGAAAACCCTCGGGTCGGGCGCACTGCAAGCGAATCGTGTTCTTCCGTCGGGCGATTTGGCTTGACGGGCCGTCTGGCAGTGCTATTGTGCGCGTGCCTTCCGGGACGGGGGCGCCGAATCGTCGGCACGACGCCTGTGTGCGTGCACGGCTCGACTCCGTCTTCGAAGGTCACCCGGAGCCGTCGACAGAAAAGAGTGACGAGGCCATGGCGACCGACTACGACGCCCCG
>BNJS01001303.1_pt1 | contig 70278 bp, 88 predicted proteins | sample 8540461 | NCBI WGS metagenome assembly BNJS01 (sample SAMD00202454, study PRJDB9452) | human saliva metagenome | isolation source: human saliva | place: Japan
GAAGAAGACATGGTAACATGGTTAACAAGTAGACGAGTAAACAAGTTGTTTGTGAAGAAGACAGAGTAAAAGAACTTTTCTTTTTCTCACAATTAACTTGTCTACTTGTCTACTCGTCAACTCGTCTAACTTGTCAACTTGTCCACTTCCTACAAAAAGTTAAAGCATGGGTTATTTTTGCTTATTATTTGCATATATCCGAATTTTTCTTATATATTTGCATCGTAAATATACACATTTATGAGTTTTCGTATAGTGGAGATGAAAGACCTCTCTGGAGCTAAGGCGCATATCTATTCTGTAAAATTCGATGGCTATGACGAAACTTTATTAGATTGTTTTTAATGAGAATGAAGACAATAAGAATCTACAAGAGATGCTCCATAAAAATAATTGTTATGGCAACGAAGACAGGATGCCTTAAACAATTCTTTAAAGAAGGAGAGGGTGGTCTTGCTGATGGTGTTGTAGGCACTCTGTAGGAAACTCTCAGACTATATGGAATATATTTTAATAATACAGTCGTTCTATTAGGTTCAGGAGGTGAAAAAGAATGTTAGAGCCTATCAACACGATCCTATTCTTAATGCGAAAGTAGAACAAATAAAAATATGTTGCTAAGAAGATAAACAAAGCTATCGTAGAAAGAGATATCATGGTATCAGAAGATGGAACTAAATCTCGATAATTTTTGAAGTGTATGAGTAAGATGCAAGTAAAAAGAACGTTTTTAAGCCAACTCTCTCTACTATTGATGAGGTTGCACTTAAAAAGACAAAGCAATCGCATGATGATTGCTGCAAGATTGGTAATGCACTTAAAGATAAAGGTATATCGCAAAAGGAATTTGCCAAGAAATTAAAAAGTCTGAGTCTGAAGTATCTTCATGGTTATCAGGCGATAGGAACTTTACAATAGATACGCTTACGGAGATTTCACTGGCACTTGATATATCGCTGTTGGATACCGAAGTATAATCCGTTTACTCATTTCCTACTCGTATACCCGAGACAGGAAATGTGTCAAATACAAAGATTTCCGTTAGTTCGCAATGGACATGTAGCTTAGGTTATATCGATTGTAGAAATAAAACTCAAAAAGGTAGGATAATGAAAAATGGAGAAAAAAATAGAGTTTTGCCATTGTAGGGAATGCAAGAAGATTCCTATAAGGTCAATTACGATATTGACTTTTTAAAGCTAAACCAAGAAGAGTTAGAGTTTCAGATAGAGCAACGTATCAACGTATCTGCTGAACCTGAAAACATAATCATTTCAATGCGAGTACATTTAATGAATGGTGCTGAAGAAATAGCTATGCAAGGCGTTAGAGCTATCTTCAAGGTAAAACCTTTCAACAGCTTTGTAAATGACATGCAGGAAGATGATTTAAAGGTGTCTAATCCCGCACTTATAGATACTTTTTATAGCGTGTGTATTGGTGCTATCCGTGGTATGCTTGTAAAAGAATCTGAAAAGGAACACCTTTAGATAATGTGGTGCTACCACTGATACCTATGAATGTTATTAGAGCTAATTCTACAAAACGAACGAAATAAATAGTGGTAAATCACTATAAACGTAATGACTTTAACTAGCAGTCCTTACATTTAGATAACGAGTGAGTGAGTTCCTAACTTGTTCACTCGTTTTCTTTTGCTATCATCTATTTTCCTTTTTCACAAACATCTTGTCCACTCGTCCACTTGTTTAACTCGTCCACTTACTTCCTTAAAAATCCTTCAAATTCTTTCCAATGTTTGCAGAATTGGAAAGAATTGGAGGAATGGAAAGGTTGATGACTTGAAATATAATTTATAATTATGATTACTATTATAATTCATAATCCACAATTATGATTACCGATGTAGTGACGGTTCAAAGCTCAAGGGTTAAAACACAATTGTAGGTATATAAGGAGCAATAGTCAGCGAGACGCCCAATTGCCAACAGAGTCTTAGGACATAATGTGTATGGACTTGCGAATGCTCATCCCCCACATCTGCTATATACTACTTATGGGTAAGACATCAATTACATCAAATACTACAAAGTACAAACTACCAGCTACAATTCCCTGCAAAAGATAGTTTCCGTTGATTCTTGTTACGATCTTCCACAATAAGAATGCCTTTCACTTTATAGCATTCATTATCACCTTTGCTTTGTGTATGGTTGATTGTCACTTTTAAAGTAAACCTTTTATTCTTGTACCAAAATATGTCTTTCTGATTTGATACAAGAGTAAACTCTTCTAAATGACGATTAATCATCATGTAGGCTGTAGTTGCAAGGTCATTCACCATTATGTAGCTTTTATTTCGCATTTTGTTTGGATACTTATAAAAGACACAACATCCACCATCTATCTCTGATGGTATAGAGTCGAAAGCTCCCTATTTCAATGCTGACATTCGATTTTATCTCTGCAAGAGATGTGAGAGAATATAGTATTGAAAAACAAGTAATTATAGATATCTTCAAAGTATTCATTTCTATTTGTTTTATAATTTCACTTAGGTGTAGTTATCTCTTTTTGTTTGCAAATATACAAAATAGTTACTATATTTGGTATTTTAAGCATATAATATTTTACTAACCCAAGTTTAACACCCACTTTCGTCTAAATCTAACTATCACCGTACTTTCCTCGTTCTTCTTATGGGCTCTGTGTCCTACAAATTTTATTCTTCTTGAATGGTGAGTGTTTTAGGTTCAACTTATCTACAAATTTTTATTCTTTTTGACTGGTGAGTGTTTTAAGTTTAACTTATTGTAAATCTGCTTGGGTTTTTCTTATTTTTATGTAGCTTATCTGGTAACTATCCCGAAAATTTATGAAAAATAATTTTGCCTGTTAAACTTGGGTTAACTGCGAATTACGTGATGACACGAATTATTTAGCAATAAGTTTAGCGTAATTAGTGAAATTCGTAGTTGGTATTACTTTTGCAATAATGATAAGAAAACTACTTAAAAAGTTACTCTGCAACTAACAGAAAATCAATAGGTTACAAAAACTGCAAACCAAAAAGGTGCTTAATTAGACTCTAAAAAGGGCGTTAGTAAGGGTCTTAAAGAGCATCTTTTGTAAGCTCAAAAGGGCGTTAATTCGAACGCTATTTGTGTCCTTCTGCATGATAGTGAACAAGTGGACAAGTTAGACAAGTAAACAAGTTGCTTTGTTAACCTTCTACTCGTCAACTTACCATGTTACTTTGTCTTTGATACAAGCAACTTGTTCACTTGTCTACTCGTTCACTTGTCCACTTACCTCGTTACTCTGTCTTTCTTCACAAGCAACTCGTTTACTTGTCTAACTTGTTTACTCGTCTACTCATCACCTTTGCCCCACACGCCGAGAATAGGAAGCATATTCTCCCGCAAAGTTTGCGGAGAATAATCGTTTTTTTCTCCGCAAAGACTTGGTATTATAGCAAAAAAGTTGTAAGTTTGTTGCACTAAAACAGAGGTCTATGAAGCATCAATATATATGGCAGAATGCTGATTTGCGTAAGATGACATGGCAAGACAACGCACTTAGTTCACTTATCTCCGAGGTAAGTCTTCGACGTGGAAGTTTACTCGGTAGACTTTCTATGTTTGGATTTAAAGAGCAGGGAGAGTCTATGCTGGACTCGCTAACGGAAGAGATTATTCATTCATCTGAGATAGAAGGAGAGAGGCTTAATAGAGATAGTGTACGTTCGTCTGTCGCTCGGCAGTTAGGACTCGCACATGATGGTTTGCCTAAAACTGACCATTATATCGAGGGTGTTGTACAAGTGATGCTCGATGCTACCCAGCATTTCCAAGAATCACTTACCAAAGAGAGACTGTTTGGCTGGCATTCTGCCCTATTCCCAACAGGATATAGTGGAATGTATAAGATTACTGTGGGCGATTGGCGAAAAGGTAAAGAGGCGATGCAGGTAGTGTCGGGAGCTATGGGGCGACAGCAAGTGCATTATGAAGCGCCACCAAGCAGTGATGTGCCACGGCTGATGAAACAACTATTGGCATGGATTGACGACACAACACTTGGCATTGATCCATTAATAAAAGCGGCAGTAGCCCACCTCTGGTTTGTCACGATTCACCCTTTCGACGATGGTAACGGACGACTCTGCCGTACGGTAACTGAGATGTTACTATCAAGGGCTGACAATACCTCACAAAGATATTACAGCCTTTCGTCTGAGATTCTCAATCATCGAAAAGACTACTATACACAATTAGAGAAGGCACAACACGGCGGATTAGACGTCACAGAATGGATTGTATGGTTCCTTGAAACACTTCGTAAGACTTTAGATACTGCACTTGAAAAAGACGGAAGGCATCATCAGAAAGGTGCGCTTTTGGGATGAACATAAGGACCTTCAACTAAACGACCGACAAAGAAAGGTGCTCAACATGATCCTCGATGGTTTTGAAGGGAAACTGACTTCCTCTAAGTGGTACAAGATAAATCACTGTTCGCAAGATACCGCAACTCGTGACCTCAACGACCTTGTCAAAAAGAATATATTGAAGAAAAAGTAGAGGGAGGACGTAGCACAGCCTATGAAATGCTGATATAAGACAGAAAAGAAAAAAGAAGAAGAACAACAACGACAACGACAGCAACAAGCAGCCCCTCCCCCAAAGGGAGGGGAGTAGAATGCGAGATACCCCTATGAATATGAAGTGAATGGGTGGACGGGTAAAATGGAGTTAAAGACCTTATACTTTGTTCACATGTTATCCTGTCTCTCTTTGCAAACAACTTGTTTATTCGTCTAACTTGTTTACCTGTCCACTTACCTTGTTATTCTGTCTTTTTCACAAGCAACTTGTCTACTCGTCTACTCGTCCACTTGTCCACTTACTATGTTACCCTGTCTTTGATACAAGCAACTTGTTCACTTGTCTACTTGTTCACTTACCATGTTACCCTGTCTTTTTCGCAAGCAACTCGTTCGCTTGTCTATTTGTTCACTTGTCCACTTACCATGTTACTCTGTCTTTTTCGCAAGCAACTTGTCCACTTACCTTGTTATCCTGTCTTTTTCGCAAGCAACTTGTTTACTTGTCAACTTGTCCACTCGTCTACCAATTGTTTATATTTGTTAAATATTAAAGTTAACATAAGTATTATTAGCATTTGAGTTGTTTAGAGTATAGGTGTCATTAGACCAATCTTAAAGAAGGAATACGAAGAAAGGTGTAAAATGACTGTTTGTTAACGAGTTGTGGGAATGAGGATGTAAAGCCTTCAACCACAGCAAGACAGTTATAGCCTAAAACCTAAGTAAAGCGAACAAGAAGTCCCAAATAACCTATGCCTTACTATATAATAAGGTGTAACAAGATGGAATATTGACAATACCTAAAATCAATTGAAACAAAATTAGGAAAATAAATAATAAAAAGTTTAAAACCTAAAACCTGATGAGAATCTTTAAAGAATCAAAGCAAGCATCTGTACTTCTCGGCTGCCTTTTGCTCTCATCATTAGCATTGGCACCAACAGGTGTCTACGCAGGTACAAACACCAGCACTGCAGTACAGGCAGTACAGCAGAATGGTAATCACAAAGTGACCGGTCGTGTCGTTGACTCAACCGGCGAACCGCTCATTGGTGCTACTATCCTTGTTGAGGGTACCACTAATGGCACAGTAACGGATATTGATGGTAACTATACCCTCAATACCCCTGCAAACGCGAAGCTCGTCTTCTCTTACATCGGTTATGCTGCACAGACCATCCCTGTTGGTGGTAAAGGGTACGATCGACGTGACATTGAAGGAAGAGGCAAACACCATGAACAGGGTTGTTGTTACCGACATGGTATTCAACGCAAAGAAGAGTCTTTGACTTATGCAACACAGAGAGTGAAGGCAGAGGACCTCATGAAGGTGCAGGATCCTAATGTTGCCAACTCACTTGAAGGAAAAGTATCTGGTTTGACCATTACGCCAAGTGCTGGTGGTGCTGGTGGCTCTACGAAGATTGTACTTCGTGGTGCAAAGTCAATTCTTGGTAATAGCTCACCACTTATAGTTGTTGATGAATTGTTCCTATGACTAATGATGCACGTGGTAATCATGATATGAACAGTCAGAGTAAAGATATTACCTACGCAGGTATGTCAGAGGGTTCTGACCCATTGTCATTGATTAACCCAGACGATATCGAGTCAATCAATGTCCTCAAGGGTGCTAATGCTGCCGCGCTTTACGGCTCCGTAGCAGCTAACGGTGTTGTGATGATTACTACCAAGCGTGGTCGTGAGGGTAAGTCGGACATCAACGTAACATCTAATATAACCTTTGATACCCCATTGCTTACTCCAAAGATTCAGAATACATACGGTGCTACAATCAATGGTAACACTGTTCAAGCAGATAGCTGGGGTGCAAAGATTGGTTCATTGACAGACAATCAGCTGACAATGAGCTCACCACTTGACTCAAAGAACTTTGGTGCAGGTGCAATGCACAATATTTATCTTCGTAACTATACAGAAGATGAAGTGAAAGATTTCCTCCGTACAGGTGTAACTACTAATAACTCAGTATCTCTCTCAGGTGGTACAGAGAAGATGACAACATACTTCTCTATGGCGAACAGCCATGCTAAAGGTTTGTTCCGTAACAATAACTATAATCGTAATACTTTCAGCTTGCGTCAGAACTATCGTTTCTTCAATCGTCTGAAGGTTGATTTGTCATTGAACTACGCACAGACTATTACTCGTAATCGTCCTGGTGGCGGTACCGTTGGTAATCCTCTTTATCATCTCTATCTTACTCCACGCAATGTGAGCCTTGGTTACTATCGTGATAATTATGTGACTGACAATGCTACGTGGATGAGTCGCGAAGGAAGAGAATATTATGAGCTTGGATCAGGTGGTTACAATTTGGTTAAAGGTTCTACACAGCTTACTGGTCCACGTCAGAACTGGGTATTCATGAACTCAGCTAATAATAATCCATATTGGCTTATTAATATGAATAATAATAAGCAGACGGAAGACCGTATCTGGGGTACTCTTTCTGCTAATGTAGATATCTATGACGGTCTGACTTTCCAGGCACGTGTGAACTATGACCACACTCGTTATACTTCAACCAGTCGTCGTTATGCAACAACATTCCTTCCTGCAGGAATGGATGATTATGGCCATTTCTGGGATACAAGTTCAAAGACAACAGAGCTGTACATTGACTACCTGCTAAGCTATAATAAGAAGTTTGGTGATTATGATGTGTCTGGTTCTGCTGGTTGGGTTGGTCATACTATCAGAGGAGAGTATAAAGGTACAGATGTTGAGGCTACCTATATTGATCGTAATCTCCAAAAGTTGCCATCACGTGTAAACTACTTTGATACAAGTGCTGGTGGCATGGGAGGTACAAGTAGTTCTAAGTCTTCTAACTGGGACCGTGCATGGCTCGCTACTGCACAGTTAGGTTGGAAAAGAGACCGTTTACTTTGATGCTCTTATCGTCGCGACTGGTATCGTCCATTCCGTTACTTCAAGCTGAGCGGTATTTCTGATACTGATAACTATGGCTACTTTGGTGTTGGTGCAAATGCTATTGTTACCAAAGCTTTAGTTAAGTTACCTGAGGTTCTTAACTATTTGAAGTATCGTGCTTCTTATTCAGAGGTAGGTAACTCTATCCCTAACTTTGCTTATGATGCTGTGACTGAGAATCTCCAGACTGGTGCTATCATTGGTAGTAACTACTCTCAGTTTGTTGATCCACGCCCAGAGAAGACTCGTTCTTTTTGAAACAGGTATAGAGTCACTTTGGTTCAATAACCGTTTGAGTTTGACCTCACCTACTATAATGCTATAATGAGCAATCTCTATATGACAGTAGGTTCTGGTACAGGTCTAACAAAAGACACTTAACTCTGCTAAAGTACGAAACCAGGGTATTGAGATGACAATTGGTTACGACTTCAAGCCTTTCAGCTGGTTACGTTGGCGTACTTCTTACAACCTCTCTTACAACAACAATAAGATTCTTAAGACTGCTTATGATGAGCAGGGCACAAAGAACGTGAGATTGAGCAGGTTGTTGCTGGTGTTCACGTGAAATATAAAGAAGGTGGTTCTATTGGTGATATGTATGTTCCAGATTATGACCGTGATGCAAGTGGTCATATCAAGTTGAATACTCTTGGTCAGCCACAGTTCGACAAGAGCGGTAAGTTGGTATATGCTGGTAATATGAATGGTAACTGGCAGATGGGTTGGAGTAATACTTTCACATGGAAAGAGTTTAACTTATCATTCCTCATCAATGGTCGTATCGGTGGTAAGGTTATTAGCCTTACAGAGCAGAAACTTGATTATTATGGTTTCTCTGAGCGTACAGCAAATGCCCGTTTGAATGCTGAGAAGAATAACATCGTGGCAACCAACTATGGTAATGTTCCTGGTATTGCACTTAATGATGGAAGTGGTAACATCGTTCCTATCCAAGGTTACTATCAAGCTCTTGGTTCAGCAGAAGGTCCTGCAGACTATATTTACAATGCAACAAACTTCCGTCTGCGTGAACTCTCATTGGGTTACACTTTCCGCAATCTCTTTGGTATGAATAAGAACCTTTCACTGTCATTCATTGGCCGTAACTTGTTCTTCTTCTACAAGGATGCTCCAACAGACCCAGATGTATCTCTTTCAAGAACTAACGGCTTGGGAGGTTTCGAGGTGTTCAATACTCCTTCAACACGCTCTTATGGCTTCTCTGTAAAAATGAACTTCTAAACTAACGATTAAAACCAAACGACAATGAAAGTAAAAAATATTGGAAAGATCCTTGCACTCTCTGTTGCTGGATTCATGCTGCACTCTTGTCTGGATTTCGACGTTACTGGTGCTGAGTTTAGCGCAACAACAAAGAATGAAAAGAAAGTCATTCGTCAAGGTAAGGTTGACTCCATTAACTATAAGGTTACTATTACACAAGAGCAGTATAATAACTTGTATAGAAAGATAGAGACAAACCTAAAGACTGCGTTTAGTGGTGTATATGCTATTCGCGGTGGTAAGAACGGTGCTCCTCCTGTTTCACATGCTTATCAGGCTCTAACTTCACTTTGTCAGGATGCTTATGCACAGTATGGTGTTGTTCCTCACGTGAACTATCCTTATTCTGGTATTAATATGGTTTCATCTTCTGCTCTTGACTCAAAGGCTTATGGTGGTGCTTATGGACAATATCAGCTGGCAACAAAATCAATGGTTCCCCTGTTGAATATGGAAGAGGTTGATTCTCTGCCAGAGGTGAAAGCTACTTAGTTTTTTCTACAATTTTGCTTGTATTGAGAATGCTGATAACTATGGCCCTTTGCCATATCAGGATATTAAAACCAACAAGCAGGAGCGTCCTTTAACTTACGATAATTTAGAGACGATTTATAACACTGCTGAGGCAAATATCGATTCTATCGTCAAATGTTATGAGTACTTTGAGACTAATCGTCCAGCTTGGTACAAGCAGGAGATTCAGAAGATTCTTGCTACAAACACTAAGTGTTGTCTACAAGCACAGAATTCTTACCCGAACCTTGATGTCTTGAAGCGTTTCGCTAACTCTTTGAAGCTTCGTATGGCTATGCATATTGTGAAGGTTAATCCAGAGAGAGCAAAGCAGTGGGCTGAGGAAGCTGTAGCAAGTGGTGTTATTGAGACAGAAGATCAAGAAATTGGATTTATTAACTCTGTAACTGGAGGTGGTAATCCTATGGTTGAGATTTGGAACTCATGGTCAGATACGCGTCTTGGTGCTGGTTATGAACAGGTTTTGCGTGCTTATAACCACCCATTCCTTGATATGTTGTTTGAGAAGAATACTCGTATTGTTAATGCTAAAGAGCCAAATAACACTCTTGAGGCTGGGACAAAGGTATGTGGCATCTTAGCTGGTGCTCATGTTGGACAGGAACAGGGTTCTACTTCTAACCCTTATAATGGCTTCTCTCAGTTGAATTCAAAGGCTATGGGTAGTGCTCCTCTCTATCTGATGAAACTCTCTGAGGTATGCTTCCTCCGTGCTGAGGGAGCTGTACGCAGCTGGAATATGGCTGGTACAGCAAAGAATTCTATGAGAAAGGTATTCGTGAAGCGAACGTTATCGATCGTACGTTACAGCACAGATCACTCCGTCATAAGTATGAGAATGCCGTTGATAATTACTTAACAATTGAAAGTGCAACTCCATTCACTTATGTTGACCCAACTGGTAATGATGCTGATCGTGTAAGCCAGATTACTGTTGGTGTGAAGTGGAACGACAGCGACTCACAAGAGACAAAACTTAGAAAATTATCACTCAGAAGTATATCGCAGGCTTCCCTAATAGTCTTGAGGCATGGGTTGACCTTCGCCGTACAGGATATCCACGTTTATTCAATATGTTGAATATGGCTGATGGTGATGGTTCTTTGAAAGATGGTGATGTTATTCGTCGCATGCCTTTCGCAGGTACTACTGATAATGCCACACTTGAAGAAATAAATGCAACAGGTTTGAAGGCTCTCGGTGGCGATGATAAGCAGGTACACGCCTCTGGTGGGATGGAATGCTCCAAACTTCTAAAAGTAAGATACGGATATTCCATCTCGGTTTTTTTGAAAGAGAACTGAGGTGGGAATAACCTTGAACAATAATAATATTAAAATAACAACGAAAACCAATTTATTATGAAGAAGAAATCTACTCTGGCAGCGCTCTTTATGGCAGCAATGTTGAGCGGAAATCCCTTTTGCTGCTAATGCGCAGAATTATAACTTCAAGAATGTAGACTGGACCAGGATGGTTGAGGTCTTTGCTACTGCTATGGAAAATGGTAAGCAGTATCCAACTGACCAAGAGATAATGGCTATTGGTATCTCAAGAGCAGATTTGGAGTTTATGCGTTCGCATGTTAAGCAGCGTACACGTGTGAGACAATAGTAATCGTCTCTTGTCTAACACTTATGCTGGTCGTAAATTGTGGATGAATACTCCAATGGGTAGTGGCTCAGGTGGTGATGCTGGTTACCCAACTGGTAGTTTTTCATAGTGATGTATTCTCTTTGTGGAACTATACAGCAATGTGGGGATCATGGAACCATGGTATTGGTCAGGTTCCTGGTTCATGGACTGATGCTGCACACAAGAATGGTTGTGACATGTTAGGCGGTACAGTATTCTTTGATGCATCACACAATGACTGGGCTGCATATCATGTATGGAAGAAGTACTCTACTGAAACTTCTACCAACGCTGCTGTAGCATACTAAGAACTTTAAGTATGTTAAGCCATTAGTAAACATGCTTCGCTATTTTGGCGTCGATGGTATCAATATCAACTGGGAGGCAGGCTCTCCTGTATCAAGTATGGAGTTCCACAAGGCTTGTTACGCTTATGCTAAAGAGACAAACTTCAATAACTTCCATATTGGTCTTTATACTATAAGTTCTTCATTGAGCGATGGTAATGTAGCTGCCCACTATGCAGATCAGGATTAGCAGGCTTGTGATGCTATGTTGAATTATGGTGGAGAGAACTCTATCTCATATAGCCAGCAGGTTGCAAAACGTCATAATCCTACTTTGGGAGCTTCTGGTGTATGGCAGGGCTTCTGGATTGTGGTATGGATAAGGACTGGGAAGCCTTAGATGAAGGTCCAGAGGTGAATATTTGTCTTTGGGGTGAGCATAAGGATAGCCGTTTCTGGAGTTATAACTCTGGTGCTGGTGCAATGAATCAGCAGGCTAACTATCAGGCATTCTTAGAGCGTGCATTCTCTGGTGGTAACCGAAACCCATTGAATAGACCAACTGTTAATGAATATGGAAACAAGATGGAGTGGTCGGGTACTACACTCCATTGTCAACCTTCGCTGGTTTCTCTACTTGGATTCCCTGAGCGTTCAACAGTTCAAGGTAAGTTCCCATTTGCTACAAACTTCAACCTCAGTAATGGTGACCGTTACAACTATCGTGGTAAGATGGCTTCCAGGTGCTTGGTACTATGTCTGCACAGGATGTTGTTCCTACTTATCGTTGGTTGGTTGTTAAGGAAGGTCAGATGGTACCAAGCAATGCGCTTACAGTAAACTTCTCTCATGAGGATTCTTACATTGGTGGTTCTTGCTTACAGTTGCAGGGTGATGCTTCACAGGCTACTGACGTAATTCTTTTATAAGACGGCTATTACTCCAAACGATGCTGCTAACTACGCTTTGGTTTCTATCAAGGGTGCTGGCGATGGTTCTGAAGGTACAGTAGAGAGCAATCTCTATCTTATTCTTGAGGTGAATGGTGCTTGGAGAATATAAGGTACCAAACAACACAGGTAAGTCTTGGCAGGAGCATCGTATAGCATTGAACCTTGGTACAACAGATAAGATTACTAAAAGTTGGTTTCCGTGTTAAGGGTGGTGCATCTAACTATAATATGTATGTTGGTTCATTAGAACTTAATGATGGTAACAAGGTTACTCCAACAGCTATAAAGGACTTGAATGTAGTCAAGACAAACGAGACACCTTCTGCAATGGACTTGAAGTTGGATTGGAGTGTTAATGCTATTGCTAACGCATACGGTCTTGTTTACAACGATGATGCAAATATCGACCATTTCTGAAATTCTTTTCAAGGATGGAAAATGCGAATGGTAAAGTTTCTGAGGTTGGTCGTACCTCACAGTGGGCTACTTTCATTCCTGCGTTGAATGTGAAGACAGCTACAGAACCTTATATCGGTGTTGTTGCTGTATCTAAGGACTTGAAGACTCATTCTGATATTCTTTGGCAGCCTCTTGTGAAGAATGCTTCTGCAGAGGAAGATCCATTCGGTACTTATGGTCAGTCATCTCTTGATGTAAATGGTGAAGGATGGAAGACTGCTCTTAAACTTCGTGGTGTTGAGCGTTTCAGAACATCAGGTGCAGTAGAGGATATTGACTTCCAGCAGACTTATGATGAGTTTAAAGCAGCTAACCAGAATGGTAACGCTAAGTACTTGAATTATCTCCATGTTAAGAATAAGACTTTGAAGGTTAGACAGGGTCAGACCATCACTTTCAAATTGAAGGGCTTTAACGGTGCTGAGCTCAATGGTGGTACAAGCAAGGATGACTGTCGTTACTGCTTTGTAGGTGGATGGATGGACTTCGATGGAAGTGGTACATTCAACTATGGTAAGGGTGTTAAGGAACAGCCATTGTGGTTGCCATACTACGATAATACTATTCAGGGACAGGCTGAATATCAGTTTGATAATTCAACAAAGGATGGTACAGAGCCTTATGGAGAGCGTGTATTCCGTCATGGTTCACTCCGTAAGGGTAACCTCACTTTGGTAGCTGGCGATGGTCTGTCAGGTACTATCGAGATTCCTGCAGATGCTCACGTTGGTAAGAGCCGTCTCCGTATCGTTTACTCTGACGCTTGGTTCCCAGGTCAGTTTACCCCAACTGCTAACAATAATAAGGGTTACACCTTGGATATTGATGTAGAGATTGTTGGTGACGAGTCAATTCAGCGTGGCGAGAAGGACCTTCATGATAAGGGCGCTTTGGAAGACTGGAATGTAGTCACAGATATTACTGAGGTTGCTACTGATAATTCAGGTTCAGTACAGGTTGTAAATGGTAACTTGGTATTTAAGGGCGTTCAGTCAGCTACTATCTACACTGTTGATGGTATGTTGGTAAGAACTCTACTAAGCCAACATTTTGTTCGTGGTAATGAACTTGGCAGAGGCGTATTCCCTCATTAAGACTGGAGCTAACAAGACAACGAAGGTTATTCTCTCAAAGAATATGTTGGCTCTAAATAATATTTGATATTTGTTTATGAGCCGGGATTGGAGATACTTATGTGTCCTCAAACTCGGCTCTTTAATAATAAAGCCTAATAGACAATAGAAGACGTCTTATTTGAGGTCTTCAATTACATTACTAAAAACTTAACATTTATGAAAAAGAAAACTTTACTTCTTGCAGCACTGCTTGGTTTAGGTGCGCTCAATGCAAGTGCAAAGGACTTCTATGAGTTCGACAACGTTACGGCTCAGGCGGTTCTCAATTTGTTCTTGCAGGCAAAGGAAGAAGGGCGTAGCACCCTACTTTAGAGGAGTTCCAGCGTATCGGTATTTCTGCTGCTGACATCGAGTTCATCCGTTCTCATGTTCGTCGCAGTGAACTGGTTAACCCAGACGACCATCTCTATCCTAATCTTTATAAAGATCGTCAGGTGTTTATGTGTACTCCTATGGGTAATGGCTCATAGGGTTCTCACGGTTATCCAAGTAACGAATTTGGTAAGACAGACGTATGGACCATGTGGAACTATACCGCAAGCTTTGGTTCATGGAACCATGGTTTCTTCCAAGCTCCAGGTTCTTGGGCTGATGCAGCACATAAGAATGGTGCTCTGTCTGATGTCTGGTCAGATGTTCTTTGAGGAGGCTTTTGGTGGTGCCAGTGATGCACCATGGGTGAACTTTATCGCTCAGAAAGATGACTCAGGCCACTATAAGTACGTTGAGCCAATGATTAATGCACTCTTGTATTTTGGTCATGATGGTATCGTTTACAACTGGGAGGCAAACAGATATGATAATGCTGACGTTGTTGCATTCCACGAGGAACTCTACAAGAAGGCTAAGGAATGTAACTTCACAGGTTGGATGGTTCCGTGATTTATACATTGAACTCAAATCTTGGTGCAGCACAGGCTGCCTCTATTTACGGAACAAAAGCGGAACCTATTCATGAAGTGTTCTTGAACTATGCTGGTGGTGCTATTACTAATGCGGCAGAATCTTCTTATAACTATGCACAAAATGTAGCAGGTGATGCAAGCCGTCTTTACGCTGGTGTACATATTGCTCGTATAGGAAATCGTAACTGGGAGGAGTTGGATTATGTAAATAATATCAATCTAATCTGTTGGGGTGAGCACACAAGCAATCAGCTTTATTCTCACACAACTGGTAGTACCGATGCTCAGTGGCAGACAAACTATCAGACAATGCAGGAGAATTTCTTCTCGGTGGTAATGGTAATCCAGCTAAGTTGCCTCACTGGCGACGCTGATGAGGCTTCATACGGTGACCCTGCAGTCGTTCCCTGGTATAGCAAAGTGGATGCCTGAACGTTCTACAGTAAGCCGTACTTTCCTTACAAACTTCAATGTTGGTAATGGTGAATACTACTATGATAAGGGTGTACAGACAACTGTTGGTGGCTGGTATAATATGTCAGCACAGGATGTTGTTCCAACTTATCGTTGGTTGATTTACGAGGCTGGTAAAACTACTGTAAACAATCTTCTTAAGGCTTCTTTCACTCATGAGGATGCTTATGTAGGTGGTTCTTGTTTGAAGTTGAATGGTCCAGCTATTGGCGATGGTGCTGACGTTGTTCTCTACAAAACAGGTATCTCTGCTACTGCACAGACTAAGGCTAAGATTGCGGTTAAGGCACTCTCTGGTGATGCAGAACTTTCATTGCTTGTTCGTGCAGGTAATGAATGGAAGACATATGCAATCAATCCTATTGGCTCGTCTTGGAGTGAGGTAGAACTCAACCTGAGTGATTTGGCTGGTAAGAAGATCGAACGTATCGGCTTCCGTGTAAAGGGTACTGCAAACTTGTTAGTTGGTAAGCTTGAAGTGAATAATGGTGAGACTATTCAGCCTGCAAGTATCAAGGAGTTTGTGTCTGCAGGAATCAGTTTCAGAAACAGATAATGATGTTACTTTGAAACTTTACTGGACTGTTGATGGTCAGGTTGATGAGTATGGCCGTTCATTTAATGACGACAACAAGATTGATCACTTCGAGATCTTCATGAAGAAGAATGGTCAGGCTGTAGAGGTTGGTCGTACTTCTCAGTGGGCTACTATCGTTTCACACCTTCCATTGTCAGCTGGTCAGTCTATGGAGGTTGGTGTTCGTTCTGTGTCAACAGACTTGAAGACCGCTTCTAACATTGTATGGCGTACTGTCCAGAAGGGTAATGCAGATGAGGTTATTAACCCAGCGGATACAACGGGTCAGGGTCCTCACTATCAGGTGAACTTCAATAGAGAGCTCCACATGAGCGTGAAGACCGCTACGTAATGCACGTTGGTATCTATGAACATGATCCTGCAACACGTGCAGACAAGAATTTGCAGCAGTATCCTGATAATGATTTGACAGCTCTGTATTACAAAGCAGTTCTATTTGGATAAGACTGATGAAATTGTGTTCAATATGACAGCTGGTGAGACTTATCGTCCATACCTCTCTTATCATGGTCTGTGGATGAGCGGTTATGCTTTCATCGACTGGAATAATGATGGTAAATTCACAACTGATGGCTTCTCTTTTAGTGAGGGCTGGAATGCTACTCCACAGAGAACTGATGATTGTGAACTCGTAAGCTTCTCTGCTCATAGCAAAGATGACTATAGTTGGTATAACAGTAATGGTAGACGCTTTGACAAGAGCTCACAGTTCCCTAAGGATGATAACATCAAGAACTGGATGGGTTACTTCAAAGTTCCTGAGAACATTACTCCGGGTCTTTATCGTATGCGTTTCAAGCTCGACTGGAAGAATCTTGATGCTGGTGGTAGCGACGAAATTCGTAGAGATGGTGGTGACATCGTTGATGTTCTCGTAAACGTACAGGCTCCTAATGCTAAGGTTAAGGTTGGTGCTAAGACTGAGCATGGTAGGCGAAGTTGGTGCGCAGCAGCTTACAGAGGCTATGAACTACTCTGCAGAACCTAATACTGAGTTGAAGGTGATGTTGACTCCTGAAACTGACTTCTCTGTTGGCGGTGTTGCTATCAAGTATGGTTACCACCTCGATAATGAGAAGGGCGTAGATGCTGTTGGAAACCGTCAGTGGTGGTCTGAGATTGTTAAGACAACTGATGAGAGTACACAATCCCAGCTAAGGCTGTGATGGGTACGTATTGCTTACTCCTGCGTTCATCTCAGCAAATGCTATTAATGCTGTTCAGGTGACTCCTGCAGAGGCAGAGGCAAATGACATTTACAACCTTAATGGTCAGCTTGTACGCCGTGCTGGTAGCTAGCGTCAGTTGCCACATGGTGTATATGTGATGAAGGGTCGTAAGGTCATCCTCTAAATATTTGTTTGTTATCTGCATTTAAGTGTAGATAATTAGATTTTAGCGGACTGAATAAAAGGTTATAGATGCTATAGCTTTTGTTTCAGTCTGCTATTTTTTATCCTAATACAAGCTCTAATGACCGCATTTGGGATAAAGTATCAGATGAATGAGAAGTAAGGTAGTAGCAGCAGATGAAGGGGGAAGGTATATGAATAAAGATACACTTTTTTAGTGAAAAGATTTAGGTGTTTTTGGAGGGTTATTCGTATATTTGTAGGCAGTAAGCTGCCTTAGCATAAGACGTCCTTTTTATTGGTGAAACGATAGGGAAAGATGATAATGTCTTGAAAATGGATGGTATGGCAGTGTCAGTGTAGCATTGTTGGAGATGCAAGCAAAAAGAATATATGAAAAATAATCACTCAAACATCCCACAAGACTACCACATGGAAGGGTGGTGTCACACGTCAGATTTTTATCTCACCTGCCGATGGCGACTTGTCAGTACGGCAATTTGATGTGCGTATCTCGTCGGCTATTATCGATGATGTACAGAGCGACTTCTCTGATTTTACGGGTTTTACGCGTTATATCTTGCCCTTGGAGGGAGAGATAACGCTGATAAAAGATGGACGGCGTATCGCTTTGTCACACAATACTTTATATGAGTTTGAAGGTGACGAGAAAGTAAGTTCGGAGAATACGCAGGGGGCTGTAGACTTTAATATCATCGTGCGACACGGCATAAGTGCCGAGGTGGGGATAATGGAGGATGCAGCGTTCACGGACAGCCGTCGAACGATTGTCTTCGCCCTCGAAGATTGTATCGTTGAGGGTGAGGCTCTTTCTAAACACGATACGGCACTCCTTGACGAGCCTTTCAGCCTAAAAAGGAAAAGCTGTCATTGCTCGATTCATGGAATAACGGATGGTCAGAACGCTCGTTTCTGACTATCCGTTTTGTAAATATAAACTCACGTCTTAAAAAATAAAGACGCCCAATAGCGATTGAATTAACGCCCTTTTGGCTTGCAAAAGGTGCCCTTTAAGCCCCTTACTAACGCCCTTTTGAACCCTTACTAAGCACCTTTTGAACTATACATCCACAACTGTCTGATAACAAAAAACTTACGAAGGTACTGAAACCATGATATTTTAACCCTATTTTCCACGCTCTACTAAATCGAAAAAGTAAAAGAAATTCAAACACGGACTACGAATTTTTATCCTTTGTACTTTGAGATCTGAACTTTGAACTTTTATGATATGTACCTTTAATGACTACGAATTTCACTAATTGCGCTAATGATTATTGTAATTTATTGGGAGTTGACGAGTGGATTGGTTTACGAGTTGACAGGTTGCTTGCATCTATAAACCACAGTTAACAGTAGTAACTCATAATTATGAATTGTGAATTATGAATTTTGAATTATAGTAGTAATCATAATTATGAATTGTGAATTGTGAATTATGAATTGATAAAGGATTATGAATTCTGAATTATAGTATTAATTTATATTAAATCTTAATAGACTAATGCAATAAAATAAGTAGATGTATTCCTAAATTTGTTATCTTTGTAGCTAACATAAAAGCAGCTAGTCTATGATAAAAATATATTTACCCTTTTCTTTCTTTCACATGCGTCTCTGTAGGCTTCGTCGCCCGGTGCAGGCACGTGCAGCGATTGATTTGATTGACTTAGACGTTCAGACTATTTCAACTCTCGGTTGTTGGTAACGTGTGTATGTGGTTGGTGCTGAGAACGAACAGTTGGCAATCTATAATGTGACGGGTGTACGCGTGATGAGCGTGAAGGTTGATGGTGAGCGACAAGCACCATACGCCCAACCTCCCGAAGGATGCGCACATTGTCAAGGTGGGTAATGTAGTTCGCAAGGTATCAATTCGTTATGGGGCTGTTAAGCTACTTGACAATCAAAACCTTTTCTTGAAGAGTAGTGACTCCCTCGATGAAGCTGAAGTGATTCGCCTGTTGGCGAGTTCCGAAGGAAGACAGAAGGTTTTTCCCATGATTGTTGACCAGTATAGCCAATCGCTGTATTGACGATCTGCAGTATAGTCCTTACGCATGAGGATGCTGACGACGTATTGCAAAAACACGTTTTCAAAAGCATGGAAGAGTCTTCCGACCTTCAAGGGAAAAGCTAAATTGTCCACTTGGCCTCTATCGCATAGCTATCAACGAGTCGCTCTGACTTTCTCGTCGTCGTCAAATAGTTACGCACGCTCCAGTGCTGATGCCGACCTCTCGTTGCCAATCGCTTGACTGGCAGACGACCACCGATGGCGATAAGAGTCAGCGTTGTGTTGCAGGAAGCTCATTGCAACCTGCCCGAGTGCAGCGCACGGTGTCTCACACTTCGTTATTAGGTGACGAGATGAAATACTCGAGATGAGCGAGATCTTAGGCACAAGCGAGGGTCTGCTGAAAGCTTCTATCATATTGCTGTACAGAAGATTACTGACTACGTGAAGCGGTATGAATAATATTTTACCTGATACCAAACCTATTCAGCCTTTCATGCAGTCTAAGTTATATCAAAGAAAAACTTATGGAATCAACGAATCACTTACAAAAGGAATATGGCACGCAGCGCCTTTTCACAGTTCCAGAGAATTACTTCTGAATTGTCTTCCCGTGTGATGGCTCAGATACCAGCGAAGAGCAGAAAGAGGCGGTTGTGTAAAGCCACGTCGTGCGACTGATGCGTTATCTCCGCCCATTGGCTAGCAGCGATCGACAATCGGGGTTGATGTAGGTAGGCTTCTTGCTTATCATGAGTTTGATGTAGCGAGGGAAAACAGTGCTTTTTGGCAGAGTGGTCATCGGCACAGTGGAGCGCATGAGCATCGGCATCATCAGAAGACGAGTTTGATAAAGGCAGCCGATTACTTCAAGTGATAGACGAGTCGGATATGTATGCTTATCTGGCGAGTGAAGTAGTAATGAGGAGAAGGAAGTATGAAACAAAAAGAATAATCCTATTGTTTTCTGCATCTTCTTCAGTGTGTCGTTGTTGCATGCACAGGGGAAGTCTGATTTACAGAATCAAGGCAGAGTCGCATAGTTTTATGATGAAAGAGGCAGGGTTGATAGCGCAGGAGGCTGCACGACTCTTCCCTTGTATATGATGAAATGAGAGCAAACAGCGTGGCTATTTCCGATAAGTTACGTGCTATTCATAGTGCAAGTCCATCATCAGAACGCGAGGCAAGTAAGATGATTGATCAGGGTTGACGCCTCATGAAATACAATTAAAAACAGACTAGAACAGCGTTATCATAAGGAAATGCTAGAAGGTGCTTCCTGCCACTAAAGCTGCTGCGCAGTGTTAGAGGCTCGAACGCCGCTCCCACCGCCAAACGTTTAGGAAGACGTAGGGAAGAGGAGGCAAAAGTCTCACCAACAAAACCTCCTTTCAACCCCTCTCCGAAGGGAGAGGGGAGTGCTGGAAACGGTTTGCTTTGGGAGTGATAGAAAGGCCTGATTCTGATTAATTGGACTGAAAGCTGAATCAATGCAGTATAAAACTTTCACAACTAGTAGGTATCATGGCTGCATCTACCCTCCCTATGGGGAGGGGTGAAAGAGAGGGCCAGTTAAAGCGCTGTTGTTCTGCTATGTCTATCGTATATAACTAAATTAAAATAATGAGACAAACTTCATTCTCTATTGAGATTATTGATTGCCGTCAGTGCTTTTCATTGGGGCGGTAATGCCATGTATGGACAAGTCAGCTAAGAAACGAGAGTTTCGCGGTGCGTGGATTCAGTGTGTGAACGGACAGTTCCAAGGTATGAGTACAGAGGAGATGCAGCGTACGTTGCGTTATCAGCTGGACGAACTAGCAGCGAGATGGTGTGAATGCCATCATCTTTCAGGTGCGTGCAGAGTGTGATGCGCCCTATCCAAGTAAGTATGAGCCATGGAGTAAGTTCTCACAGGCGTCAGGGTACACCTCCTTCGCCTTATTGGGACCCATTGCAATGGACGATCACAGAGTGCCACGACCGTGGTATGGAGCTTCATGCGTGGATTAAACCTTATCGTGCGAAGACAAGAATACCACACAGTTGGCAACGAATCATGTGTAGCAGTGACCAATCCTAAATCGTGTCTTCTCTACGATGGACTTTACATCCTCAACCCTGCTCTACCAGAGAATCGCAATTATATCTGAGTAGTGGTTGACGATATCGTGAGCCGATATGATATTGATGGCTTACATATTGATGATTATTTCTATCCTTATCCCGTTGCATGGACAGACCCTTCCTAGACCAGGGCTTTACTCCAACGTGACAGACGTGGTTTCACCAATATCAACGATTGGAGACGTAATAATGTAGACCTTTCATCAAGCAGTTGGGTGAGTCTCATCCATCGTCGTAAGCCTTGGGGTGAAGTTGTGTGTCTCCTTTTGGTATCTATCGCAAATCAGAAGAACGACCCCGAGAATGGTAGTCGTACAAAATGGTTTGGTAGAACTATGACGACCCTCTATGCTGACGTCTTGAAGTGGGTAAACAATGGGTGGATAGACTATTGTGCACCACAGACTTTACTGGGAGATTGGCAATCGTGCAGCTGATTATAAGGAACTCATCGGATGGTGGAACCGCTGTGCTGGCAATCGTCCGTTGTATATTGGCTGAGGATGTGCTCCGTACGGTGAAGTATGCTGACCCACAGAACCTCAACTCAAATCAGCTTCCAGCGAAACGTCGTCTGCATCAGCAGTGTCAGAACGTGAATGGAACGGTGTTATGGTATGCTGTCGGTTGTTGATAATCCCGTGCAACCATGGTACACTCCTTCGCATCAAACTACTAGGCGTTATCCATCTTTGCAGCCTTTGATGCCCTTCATTGACGACGAGGCTCCATCGAGCCAAAGAAGGTGAAGGCAGACAGAGTGATGGCTACTATTATCTGACATACGGAAGGCTCCACAGAGGAGAGGGCTGGCAGGATGCTCTTTATCGATATATCGTTTATCGATTTCTATGCAGGTGAGCCTATCAATCTCGACGATCCGTCAAAGATCATGGGAATGCTCTTACGGCAATAAGCTACGTCTTAATTATAAAACGACGGCAGTACAAAAATACGTCTCATGTCGTTACTGCGTTTTTCGATCGAATGAGTAACGAGAGTCATGAGAAAAGAAAAGTGAAGCTTTTAGGCTTCACTTTTTATTGAGGTTATTGGGCTGATAGGGCTTATTAGCCTGATTGTTATTAGTCTTTATTGGGCTAATTAGCCCAATTATTATTAGCCCAATAGGGCTTGTTAGCTCATAATTATTAGCCTCACTAGCCTATTAACCCAATAAGGCAATACCCTTCCCTTAACACCCCCGACAAAGCTCCTCATACTGGCGGGCAGACCTTGATATGGCTCATGATGTTTGCGCACATATTCGTAGCTATCGCGCGCAATTGTGGAATGAGGAGAGGTTATTGACGAGGTGCGTAAGCCTCAGCAACACAACTTTCGTAAGTCGGAGGACGTTGATGATAGGGTCGGAGCATGGTCTCGTTGATGATTTCATAGTTCTCTGGCTCGCCGCCACCGATACAGATAGATACCATGCGCCATCGCTTCAAGGGGATTCATCGAGGGCGTATAGCTGTAGAGTTGGTCCATGATAGCATCCGGAACCGAGCATCGTTCGCATCGTATTCGTCAGCGGTAGAGCCCGTTAACAACAGTCAGGTTGAGGCTGTCGGGATATTGTTCTTTTTCACTGTTTCAGCCGCTCTGCAGCATGATGTCAGTCCCTTTATATACCGAGCGATTCTTACTGATTCCAATAAAAAGATTCAACTTCTCGGGTGTTTCGTCGGCTATGATAGGCGGCTCACCGACAACGATAGGGAAGGGGATAAAGCTTGTCTTTTTGGGGAAATACGGCTCGTAACAGCACCAGTACTATAGAGTCCTGTCACGATCGCATCGCATTGCTCAGCCATCAACCGGTTTAGGCGTTCCTTTTCTGTACCAATCCAATCCTTTCTCTCGACTATCGCCTCCTTATTTTGGCGCAGTTCCTTACCGATATTGAAGTCGCTGTAACGCAGTGGTATCGTCGTTGAGCAGGTGTTCACCCAATAATAATCCATCCCGAAGCCACAGAGAACAACCTTTTTATTATGCTTTTTCAGATAATGAAAGAGCGAAAAAGAGCTGTTCAGCCTTCAGTTCAAAGAACACAGGATTGATGAAACTGTACGATGTCATAGCCTCGCAGACGGGGCAGTAGAGCATAGATCTTAGCCATCAAAAGCATACCACCCAGCTTACCTGACCGTCTGGAAACATCGATGTCACGTGGGTAATTCTTCCAAAAATCCCCATTCGACACCACCGTCACCGTATGTCCAAGTTCACGCAAGCCTCGTGCCAGCGTGTTATGTACGTTGCTATATTCACTCAATAGTAGGACCTTTCATAACTTCTATCAATTCTGATAATTCATAATTCACAAATTATGATTACCGAGTTTGCTACTATTGTTTGATAGGCTGGGTAATCATAAATATGAATTACTCATCTATCTCTTGAAAGTTATCATATCTATTTTGAACTTTATTCGAATAATGTGCACCATTGTAATCATCATTATGATTCGTTTTGAGACTTGATATTTGAATCGCAATTGCAGCTATTGCGGTAATCATGAATTGTGAATAGAATTATGAATTACAGTACTATCTGGTCGACTGTTTTGATATTCTTCATTTCTTTGTAGTTTTGAACGAGTCCTCAGAAATAATCTTTATAGGTTTTTACTTCTCTGTATTTCATGGCAAAGGTAACTTATAAATTACGTTTATACAAAGTTTTATGGGGTGTTTTCTCCATCTCTGCCCTCGCATTGACTGGTGCCTCCGTAGACTCCGTGTCTCCGTGGAAATCTAAAACTAATGATAAGAAATATCTTGACAAAATATTCGATGAAAAAGGCGGTGAAAAGGATTAAAACAATGCGTTTTGAGCATCCCTTTGTAAGTGTTTTGCTAGTCAAGTAGTTGCAAAAGGTGGTTCCTCAAAAGGTGCTTAATAGGACTTCAAAAAGGGCGTTAGTAAGAGGCTTAAAGGGCATCTTTTTCGAAGTCAATTAGGCGTCTTTTAGAGTGCCAAAAGAGCATGTATTGGTTTTTGAACTATATGAAAATAGTTTACAAGAACCAATTAGTAAGGGAGTAGTTTGTTTGTAGAAGACAGATAGATATTGTATCTATTTGCTTTTTATCCCTTGTTGAGTCTTAACAGCATTATCAATGTCTTGCGCCCGAAACTGCTGTTTGGTCATTCTTCTGAACCACTTATACTTACTTGTATAGTCCTTATCAGGCAGGGGGAAAAGCCCATGTCGGGACAGACGTTGGAGCACATGGTTGAGATGAGTCTCGTCATGTGTCATCGTTATCACGTTGTAAATGTGGTCCATTGTCAGTTGGGCGATGCGTCGTTCCATTGCAATACGCTCTTTGACAGGGAGATAATCTACCCGCTCTTTCAAACGATAGATTACTTGTTCGGCATCAGCGAGGCGGCGGATATGCCAACGCTTGTCACGCTTGTGCATCGTCGAGTTCTCACGTTTACGATAGAAATACGCCTTATTATTGGTTGTATAAATGCTTTCAGCACGCAACATAATCTGTGGCACAAACTCCTCATCTTCATGGAATAGCCCCTTCGGAAAGCGAAGACCATGCAAAATCTCCTTGCGGAAAAGAAAGGTCCACACAGAACCACGCAGGTTATTGTGTGTCATATACTCCGTTCCACTTATCGGACCCTCAGCATCAGCAAGCGGTTTTGAGGTTTTTCTTGTCAGTTGACTGGAACAGAACCATATCTGTTTCGCGGTATCTGATGATGTCCAAACACTGCTCGTAGGCACTTGTCAGCAACAAGTCATCACCATCAATAAACTGAATGAACCGACCTTCTGCCAACTCTATACCCGTGTTTCGTGCTTGTCCCGGTCCTTGATTAGGCTGCCTAACGTAGACAATGTTCGATGAAAGGGCAAGCAATTCGTTGATAGGCGAATAGTCCGCACCGTCATCCACGACGATAATCTGGCGTTCTGTCTCGTTCAGACTCAATGCCAAGATACTGCTGATACACTCTTTTCAGCATATCAACAGGCTCGCTATAGAAAGTCACATGAAGCTTTACGAGCGGCTTATCTTCCTTAGTTTGTGAATAAACTGGGTGAGTTGACATAAGCGTTTTAATCCGATTAAGTGGAGAATAAAGAGTTTTAAGGTTCCTTTTATAGGGCAGAACGGGTAGGATAGGGCTCAGCGTGAGTAGCCTCGCAGACATCTCATTTGAATATTAACCAATGCCTGATAATATGCAGGTGTCAGTCTCCCCACTGCTTGAGATGCTTAAGATATGCTCTAAGAGGTCGGTCAATTCCTTTCCCCAGCCTGAGCGGTGATGCTTTTGTCGTTCTGACAATAATATATGCGCCCCACAGAGTTGTTGCCACCATCTTTGCCTGCTGCAATAAGTAAGGATAAGTATAGACATCCTCAAACACTTTGCCCTCTGGAAAGCGTGTCTGCGCAAAGAGTTCACGCTCGAAAAGCTTATTGCAAGCGTAGTGTGGAGGTGAGCTCCGCCCAGCCAATAGTCACGAATAGAACCAATTGTTGTGTCCGTAAAGCTTAGCAGTCGTTGCTTCGTCGCACTTCCGTAATACAGCATAGCAGGATATTCAAGGATATCATAGTCAGGATGTGCTGCCACGACAGCCAACAACGCATCGTATGTACCCTCAGCAACGAAGTCATCAGAGTCGACAAAGGTGAGATAATCCCCTTTGCCACTTCTATTCCTGCGTTTCTTGCAGCCGAAAGCCCCTTGTTTTGCTTTGGTGGATAGTTTCACACCCCTTGCCAGCCGTCATTTCTTCCGCAATCTGCCCAGAGGAATCCGTCGATCCATCATCAATGAGAGAATGACCTCCATCCTCTCATCCGTCTGTGATAATACACCTTCCAGACATCTCATGGAGTGTGTCTTCAACGTTAAAGATAGGATAATGATAGACAGTCTCATGTAATAATTGTTTGATGCAAAAATAATAAAAACTTTTAAACCGTTAGATAATGTGATGAAAAAGCTCTAATACTGATAGCTATTTGTATATCTTGAAAGTACATCAGCCTCTTTGGTGGTGTACAGGTTATCAATGTGCTGGTTGGTATCTGTTCGTACAAGTTTGTTGCCATGCTGCTCGGACCGCAGGGAGTAGGACTTATCTCGCTTTTTAATTCCACAACTAAGCTCATCAGCGACTCTACAAACTTTGGTATATCTATGAGTGCAGTGCGCAATATATCAGAGGATTACGATAAGAAATGATGAGAAGAAGTTTTCGACAGAAGACATTGCTGTCCCAGGTGGTCATGGAGTCTGCTTTGCAGCCTTGTTGGGACTTTTTGTTTGTGCCTTCCTGAGTCCGTTGCTTAGCCGTTACACCTTTTCGTGGGACGGTCACACGCCTCATTTCATCCTTCTTTCTCCTTGTGTGGCATTGACAGCCTTAGCAGGAGGCGAGTTCGCTATCCTTAAAGGAGTCCGTAAACTGCGTGCCTTAGCCGCTATATCGGTATAAACGTACTGGCAGCCTTGAGTCTTAACCGTTCCACTTTTTTATTATTTCTTCGGCAATGCAGCCATTGTTCCTTCGTTGGTATTGATGGCATTCGTGCAACTACTACTGACGATAATGGTATCGTGTCGGCTCTCATCCTTTCCGCATGTTTTCTTCCAAAAAGCGTTCTTAGACAAGGGTTGGGGTATGATTCGTTTGGGTACAGCCTTTGTCTTTGCAGGCATCTTTGGGCTCTGGTGCAGAACTGATAATACGCAGCTACCTCAATAATGTTTGCGGAGATTGAGACCGTCGGGTTTCGTAATCTCTGCCTTCATGATGACGATGGTTTATGCAGGTACGATCTTCTCAGCGATGGAAACTGATTACTTTCCACGCCTTTCAGGGCTAAACAACCTGAAGTTTACTTTTAATCAGATAGTCAACTGACAGATAGAAGTGACACTCCTGCTCATCTCTCCTTTGCTGACTTTCTTCCTCTTGTTCTTGCCCCAACTGATACTTTTTCCTTTATTCCGATAAATTCCTTCCAGCCCCTCAGTATGGCACAAGTGTTGGTGTTGGCGATGTATATCCGTGCTATTCGGCTCCCCTGTAGAGTATATTCCTTTAGCAAAGGGCGACCCAAAAATCCCATCTACTCTTAGAGGCTTTGTATGACATCTTCCCTTGTTGCACTCTGTGCTTCTGGCTTTTTGGAAGTGGGGACTCTTGGTGCAGGACTGGGTATGGCAGTAGCAGGTTTTCTCAATTTCGTTTGTGTTCTACATCTATGCTTACGCTCGTTATGGTTATCGTCTGTCCTCATCAGTGATGCGCTATGCCGCACCATTTCTTAATCGGGTTCCCTTGTGCTTCTTTTGTGTGCGTTCTGCTGACGAGTGGATGCGGTGGGGCGTAGCCAGTTTGTTATGCGTTATCAGTACGATAGTTTCCTTCGTGTGATGAAATCGAAGTCGGGACTATGGAATGCTTTGATCAGTAAAGTGAAGAATAAGTTTGTTCGCCATGCCAAAGATTAGTCTACTTGTAGCCGTTTATAACAGCAGCTTATCTACCGCAATGCCTTGACTCGCTGTTGTCGCAGACCTTAAAGGATATTGAGGTTATCTGTGTCGATGATGCGTCAACGGATAACTCATTGGATATTCTCCATCAGTATGCTGAAAAGGACGAACGTGTGAAGGTTTTTGCGCTGAAAGAGAATAGAGGACAAGCTCCATGCCCGCAACGTTGGACTGTTTCATGCCATCGGCGATTACATTGGTTTTTGTGGATAGTGACGACTGGCTTAGTCGAGATAGCTTTGGAGAAGGTGAGCGAATCTTCCGAGATGATGTCGATAGTGTTCTGTTTCGTGTCCTTTATGCTTATCCCGACGGACGTATGAGGGACTATGAAATGTCGCCATTCACGACGATGACAGGCGATGAGGCTTTTCAGGGCGAGTCTTACTGGCAGATTCATGGTTGCTATGTTGTACGTAATAGTATTCACATGGCGCACCCATACGATGAATCGCAGCGGGCATACAGCGATGATAACACCACACGTATTCATTATTATTATTCGCGAAAGGTGGCTTATTGTGAGGGAGTTTATTATTATCGTCAGCAACCAGTCTCCACAACACATAGCGTCAGTGTTCGCCGTTTCGACTTTCTCTTAGCGAACGAGAGTATGCGTCGTCAGCTCCTTTCCTTGGGAGCATCAGAGGAGAACCTCCGTTGTTATGAAACGGTGAGATGGCTCAACTTAGTGGGTGTGTATATGTTTTATTACCTTCATCGCAATGAACTCTCCCTAACCGACCGCCAGCATGGTTTGTCTGTCATGTACCATGTTTGGCATACTATCAATATCAAGCAGATGAGTCGTTCTATTAGATGTAAGTTTGGTTATATGCCCCTCCGCTTCTCGTGGTCCCTTTTCCGTTTGCAGGAAGAGTTGTACTTTTGGTTGAGAGGGCTTGTGGGGAAGAATAAGGAATAAAGCCAACTGGCCCCTAACCGCCTCAACTGGCCCCAACTTGTCCCCAACTTGCCCTCTCTCAGCCCCTCCCATAGGGAGGGGGAGTGATTAGCGAGATACCCCCTTTATTGATTAGGAAATATGTTTAGCTACCCCAACACTGCAAACGAGTCTCATATTAATTAGGAATTTAGTTTATCAATCAACACTGCAAACAGTTAAGAATACTCCATAGCAAACTGTTTCAGCACTCTCTCTCTTGGAGAGGGGGTTAGTGAGGTTCTGTGTAAAATATCCTTACAAAATATTGATTGAAAAGGTCGAAAAAACGGCTAAAAATGTGCTCTACCCTTGTAAGTTCTTTGTTATCAAATAGTTGCAAAGAGGGGTTTTTAAAAAGGTGCTTAGTAAGGCTCAAAAGGGCGTTAGTAAGACCTCAGAAAGGGCACCTTTTGCAAGCCAATTGGGCGTTAATTGAAAGCTTTAAAGACCATGTATTGGTTGTAAAGAGTATGAAAGAAATTTACGAATATCGGTGGTCTTGATAAAAACAAATGAACTTTACAAACTGGTATAAGTAGTTTTTCTACACTTTTTACCCACAACAAGTGTTTAATCACTCGTATCTTTGCCTTTTGGATAGTTGAAATCCAGAATATAAAAACCTAAATACAAAATATTCATATTAATCAGAATGAAGAAAATCTTACTTTCAGTGGCATTGATGATTGCGAGTATCTCGCTCATGCCACAGATGCGAACTATCAAGTAGTTCCTCTCCCACAAAGTATTACTGCTGAGAAGGGTGCACCATCTGTTTTGGATGCTAACACCGTTGTTAACGTAGCAAGCAATGACGAGGCTATGCTCCGTAATGGTGAGTTCTTGAAGAGTATATCCAAGAGGCAACTGGTATTGTGCTCAATGGTATGAACAAAAAGGGCAATACCATCACCTTGAAACTCAATGCAAAGGTTGAGAATGAGGAAGGCTATGTTATCACCGTTAAGGGTAAGAATATTACAGTTGAGGGCAAGACTCCACGTGGTGTTTTCTATGGTGTACAGGACACTTCGCAAAGTCATTGCCATTAGAGAAGGCTGAGAACGTAACCTTCCCATCAACTCGTATCGTAGATTATCCACGCCTGGCTATCGTGGTACGATGCTCGATTGCGCTCGCCACTATTTCAAGATGAGCTCATCAGGAGTTTATTGATATGTTGGCACCCACAATGTCAATACATTCCACTGGCATCTCACTGAGGATCAGGGCTGGCGTGCACAGATCGACCGCTATCCAAAGCTCACAGAAGTAGGTTCAAAGCGTGCGCAGACAGTTATCGGTCGTATGACAGACCTCTTTGATGAGACTCCATACGGTGGTTACTATACAAAGGATGAGATGTGTGAAGTTGTGAAGTATGCAGCTGACCGTTATATCACTGTTATCCCAGAGATTGATATGCCAGGTCACATGCTTGCTGCCTTGGCTGCTTATCCAGAGCTCGGCTGTACTGGTGGCCCTTATGAAAGTAGCTGAGACATGGGGCGTATTCCTCAGACATTCTCTGCGCTGGCCATCCTGAGACCTACGAGTTTGTGAACAATGTTCTGATGAAATTATAGAAATTCTTCCCATCAAAATACATCCATATTGGTGGCGACGAGTGCTCCACGTGCTCGTTGGAAGACCCTGTCCACGCTGTCAGGCTGAAATCAAAACGTCTCGGCTTGAAGGGCTCTAACGGCCTCCCAGCAGAGGCTCAGTTGCAGGCTCACTTCATGAATCAGGCAGCTAAACACTTGGCAGAAAAAGGGTCGCAACATCATCGGTTGGGACGAGATTCTTGAGGGTGATGTAGACAAGGGTACAACTGTCATGAGCTGGCGTGGTGAACGGTGGTATTGAGGCTGCTAAGCGTGGCTTGATGCACTCATGACTCCAACCACTTATTATTACCTTTGATTTCTATCAGAGACCAGATAATCGCATGATTCTCATCGGTAATATGCTTCCTGTGGAGACAATCTTACGGCTACAACCCAGTGCCAGACGACGCTGCACCTGAGTTGAAGCAAAAGACGTTAAAGGTGTACAGGCAAAACCTCTGGACAGAGTATGTTATCGGTCGCGACCTCGCTTTCTTCCAGCCTCCCACGTGTTGCAGCTATGGCAGAGACTGGTTGGACAGAGAACGACAAGAAGGACTTCGCTTCTTTCAAGGAGCGTGAGATACGCCTAACGAGCTCTACAAGCACTCTGGTTGAAGACTTGTCAGACCTCTACAAAGAGAAGAAGTAATAACAAAGCGTATTAGCACTGTCTAATACAGGTTTTTAATATATTCAGCTGATAAGGCGTGAGGACTCTCCCCACAACTTATCAGCTGTTTTTCGTCATTCAAAATTCGCAATTACTCATCAGTATGCTATAATTATGGTTACTATCGTAAACTCTGGATTATTGCTACAAACACCTTGTCAACTTGTTAACTCCTCTACTAAATCATGTTTTTATGTTGCTTTTGTCTACTATACAAGTAACTTATTAAATCATCTACTAAAAATTCTGTGCAATCTATGACCTTTTAGGTCTCTGAGCGTTTCAGCAAGCAAAAAGCTCTGTTCTTTCTGTTTATCTGTGAACTCTGTGAGAGAATACACCGCAACTTTAAGATTGAAATTTTGAACCTCTTGCTTTGAAATATTATTACAATTTATTCAAAAAAAGGCAGAGAAAAGGACTAAAAACAAGCAATTTTAGCATCATTGTAAGTAACTTGCTATCAAACAGTTGTGAGAGTGCATTTCAAAAGGTGCTTAGTTGGACTTCAAAAGGGCGTTAGTAAGAGGCTTAAAGGGCATCTTTTAGAAGCTAAAAGGGCGTTAATTGAAAGCCAATTAAGCCTTAATAAAAAGCGAAGGAAGGAAAAATGTTGACAAAAACGAGGGATAAACGGGTGGGAATACTCACCTTATAGCCCTCTATCAATCCATAGGGGCAGTTTTTCATTACCTCATGTTTTATCTTGTGTGTTCAGTCTTCGACTCTCCAATATTAGAAGCAATGACGTTTAAGGAACTCCTCATACTGGTTGCGATAGCCGTTGAAGACGTTGATATCGACATCGCCACGGATGCCACGCACCTTACCATCAGGACTTAACTGCCAGTAAGCCAATTTGAAGTTGGGTTTATACTCGCCATAACGGGCTATCCAAATGTGATAATTATCGCCCAAATCGGGTGCCAATGGCATATAGGTATTGGCAAACATCTGGCTGATATAGAGGATAGGACGTTTACCTGTTCGCTTCTGTACAAGGCTCATCCATGCCCGAACATGGCGGAACATCACCTCCGCTCCACCCATGGCAACAATCTGTGCATCGGTTGGCTCAACATCTAAGACTGGTGGTAGGTCGCCCTTGTTAAACTTACTACATTTGAGGAAATACTCCGCTTGCGCTGCTCCTGCTGATGTAGTAGAAAAGAAATGATAGGTACCTGTTCGAATACCATGCGCACGTGATGCCTTATAATCAGCTTCATAATAAGCGTTGAGCACCGTACAACCCTCCGTAGACTCTCCGTAAGCTGAAGGAAACAGGATAATCCACCTTCCCTTGATAGTCTTCGTACTCCAGCGTACCGAGGTCGGTAATGCGCAGTTTATCCCAATAGATGTTATACACCTTATTATTCTTCTCATGCTGATGACGTGAGAGATCGATACCATAGATGCGATCGGCTGTGTAGGTAAGGCGTTCACCTTTGAATACATCCGCCTTCCATTCGCCCACCTGCAGATACTCGTGAGGCGCAACATAGATGCCGAAGCTCATCACGTTTTTCCGTCCTTCCAATGTCCGTCATAAAAGCTACCATCGTCTCCATAGAACTTTCCATAACCATTCGGAATGCCCTTCTGGCTCTCACCCTCATATCGTCCGCCTTCAATAAGAATACCAGCTGACAACTTATTGACTGCCGTCGCATGAGTCTTATAGTATGCTTTCAACGCATCCACAGCCCCACCCTTTTGCAAACGAGTTATCGTACGAATTGGAGTTCGTTTACTCTGGGTTTGCAGGAGTACGCAACCATTCTCCTTATCTATTTCCAATCGGTTGCAAACTAGTAGGTTTTCCCTTCTTAGAGGATGACTGAATAGCATAGCGATTTTGGTTGTCGGATGCGCAGTTGGGCAGAAGAAGTAGACAGAGAGTCCAACACCTTTATCATCCGACGGAGCGAATCCATCTGCTGCACCACCTCAGTATGATATTCCGCAATCTTGTTATAACCGTAATCCTGAACGCTGTTTATACGGGAGATAATAACCCATCCTGCGTTGCGCTCCGTTTGCAGTCCATCCAACTCCGAATCCATCTGAGCAATCGTCTGACGAACAACGTTTTGCACGCCTTTTACCCCTAGATTGACGATTGTAGACGGTTTATAATCCCAACGAATGAGGATACGTCCCATGACAAGAAGGCACTATCGGGCAATCGGTTCACGCAACAACTGCGCTGCATGATGCTACGTGTATGAATCGAATCCTTATTGACGGAGCCACCCACAAATGCCGAATCGACATAATCAGCAAAGTATGCAAGGGGCTTACCATCAGCCTCTAAGGTGTAATACGCTTCCTGACGAATGGTCACAGCACCTTATCCACCTCCTCCTGTGAAGGGGCAGACAACGAAAGATACTATATATGAGTAGAAGGACAAGCAAAATGCCCCTTCCTACATACAGGGTTCGCCTTGAAGGGCGGTAGTTGAACATTAAAATAAATTTAAAATATTTGCAAAGTTACAAATAATTATCTAACTTTGCAGCCAAGTTTATGAGAAAAACGACAGACATATTACTATCCCTTCTATTGTCAACGATGATAGGCTGGATTGGTTCGGGCATCATGACAGTGGTGTGGCACATACTCGGCAATGTGTCTGTTGCTAAGATGGAAGATAAGGGTCATTGCAATGATAACGGTGTAAAAATTGCATGAAGATTGAGGTAAAAAGCTTGTCGCCCACAGACATGGCGCACAAATGACTTTTACCACATTCAGCCTATACAGCTTTTCTTCTCCCACAATTCGTAAGTGATTGTCAATCATTGCCTTGCCTGTTTTGACAAAGGGTCCTGTGAGAGGATATTGTCGTTGCTCTGGCACAGTCCGCCACGCCAATATCTCCTGATTACTACGACACTTATTATTTGATTTTTGGTTGTTTTCTGTTCCCCTGCGAAATGGGCAACAGAAGGTTTATCGTACCTGTTACACAAGTGTGTTCGGTAAAAAGCGTATCAGCATGTTTCCCATTCTGATACCACACAGGCTTTATAAATTTTAAATAACAACTGAATATCAAACAAAATGAATAAAATTATATATTTAGCAGGACTGACCTTGCTGTCTGTCCTACCTGCTACCGCACAGGAAACTGCTGTCGACACGACCGCAACCCTAAAAGATCAGACGCTCTCTGACGTGACTGTCACCGCAAGAAAGGCATCAGTGAGATCGCTCTCTGGCGCCATCAACGGTAAAGACATCCTACGTGACGAACTCTTCAAGGCTGCTTGCTGTAATCTTGGTGAGAGCTTTGTTAACAATGCTTCAGTAGATGTAAACTACTCAGATGCGACAACGGGAGCCAAACAAATCAAACTCCTTGGTCTTAGTGGTACGTATGTTCAGATGCTGACCGAGAATCTTCCTAACTTCCGTGGTGCTGCCCTCCCTTACGGTTTGGGCTATGTTCCAGGCAGTTGGATGAAGAGTATGCAGGTGAGTAAGGGTAATACATCTGTCAAGAATGGCTACAAATGCTGATGACAGGTCAGATTAATGTAGAATACGTTAAACCTGGAAGATCCAACAGGTATGAGTGTCAACCCCTCATGGCAATACGGGTGGGAAGATTCGAGGCAAATGCGGATGGTAACATTCATATCAATGGTAACAAGAACCTCAGTACGGAAATCCTTGCCCACTATGAGAACAACTGGCTACATCATGATGGCAACGGAGACGGATCTCCAAGATGCCCCAAAGGTGAGACAAACATAACCCTGCAGAACCGTTGGTTTTGGAAGAAGGGCGATTATATCTTACATGCTGGTTTGTCGCTGTTGAAGGAAGATCGCGTGAGTGGTCAGACTCTCATGCTGCTGCAACGAATCCTTATCGCATTGATATCGGCACCGACCGCTATGAGGTTTATATGAAACATGCCTTTGTTCTCACAAGGAACACGCCACAAACATCGCTTTGATGGGTACGTATCCATGCACAAGCAGCAGGCGCAATATGGTATTAAGCAGTATGATGTCAACGAGAAGAATGCTTATGCATCACTTATGTTTGAGACAAACTTCACCGATGAGCACAACTCTCTGCTGGTTTGAGTCTCAACTCATGATTACTTGCATCAGACGCTGACACTCCCAGCAACGGCTGTACCTTCTGATTACGGTAATATCTACCCACTCACACGTGGCATTGAGAGCGAAACAACACCGGGCGCATACGTTCAGTACACCTATAACCTACATAGTCGATTCATCGCTATGGCAGGATTGCGTGTCGACCATAGCAATGTTTATGGTACGTTCTTCACTCCTCGCTTCCACTTGAAATGGGTGCCAGCTGACTTCCTGACCCTCCGTCTCTCTGCAGGTAAGGGCTATCGCAGTCCGCACGCATTGGCAGAGAACAATTACCTCATGGCTTCGGGCCGCCGACTCATCATTGATAAGCTCGATCAAGAGGCTGTATGGAACTATGGTAGCGAGTCTCACTTCAACATTCCAATAGGAAGTAAGATGCTGAAAATCAATACTGATTACTACTATACGCACTTCTTTCACAGATGTTGATTGACTATGACAGTAATCCACAGAGCTGCACATCACCAATCTCAATGGTAAGAGTTTCGCATACCTTCCAAATCGAGTGCTTTCTATCCTTTGTTCAAGGGGCTTGAACTGACGGCAGCCTACCGATATAACCTCGTTAAGGCAACGTATGGAGGAAAACTGATGTGGAAACCACTGCAGAGTCGTTACAAAGGACTCTTGACGTTCAGCTATAAAACACCTTTAGGAGTCTGGCAGTTTGATGCTACTGCGGCACTGAACGGAGGAGGTAGAATGCCAGAATCTTACACCTTAGCATCGGGCGAACGCTCATGCGGCAGGCAGCTATAAGGCTTCCATGGACAGCTGTAGCGGTCAGGGTGATCACGCTACTTCCGCAACTTCTCGCTTTACATAGGTGGGGAAAACCTTACCAATTACAAGCAGAAGAACCCAATCATCGGTTATCAAAAATCTGTGGCCAACGGCTTCTGAACCAACAATGGTCTATGGTCCTGTCGAGGGTGCAATGGCATACGTTGGTATCCGTCTGAACCTCGGTAAACGACAGTAAACATTGATTCATTCACAATAGAATAACATAAACGATAACACAGAGAGACGTCTTGAAACACGCTTTGGACGTCTCCCTCAAACAAAGAACAATTATGAAAAAGCTATTTTCACAATGCTGATGCTCATGGTAGCCATGATTGCAACAGCAAAAAGACATTAAGACTGTTATCTTCACTACTACTCCACAGATGCACTGTGCAAACTGTGAGGCGAAAGTAAAGAACAACTCCGCTTTGCAAAAGGGTGTGAAGGAGATTAAGACAAGTGTAGAAGAACAAAAAGTTTATGTAACCCTACGATGCACAGAAGACCAATGAGGAGTAGCTTTCAAAAAGGCTTTTGAGAAGTTCGGTTATAAGGCAGAAAAGACGACAAAGGAGGCTAAAATCCTGTTCATGAGAACGAGGAGTGCGAGAATATGTAATCGATCAAAGTAAATCCTCTATAATAGATAATCGGACCATAATATCACATGTGGACAACACCTTTGTTTAATCTCTACCGTTTATATAATAAAGGAATTGTGGTCACGAGGAGGCCCATGTCAGGTGCTAAGCGTTCGCACACTGGTGTTAAGCCTTAACAGGCTTCTAAAGAGGTTAGGATATGGAGAGGATAGGCAATTGTCGTCCCTTTCCCGTGCTTATACTATTAAAACGGGCCCTTAGGAAGTTTACTTATTTCTTCCTCCTACATCCTTCCCATTAACTGCAGCAACGAAGGAACAAAGATACAGAGTGAGAAGAATAGACTCCTCCGTACATCATGCGGTCGTTGCCATGGAAGAAGTCGGATGAGTTTGCTGTCGTTCATCTGTGGCATGAGGTTGAACATTAGATAAGCCACCGTATTGTTCACCTCAATGAAATACTGAAACCTGGCAGAATACTCACCCGTTTTCGAATAGAGCCAACCCAATAGCAGACCAATCAAAAAAGCGTGTAGGCCTGCGCTAAATTGAAATGGACACATACTGAAGATGAGGGCTGAAATGACAATGGCTACCATCGATTTCTGCTCGCCTAACAGCGTTTTGCAGTACACGCTGAATTGCACCTCGGAAGACTCATCTCTCATCGGCTATTGGCACCATTAGCCCAAGGCAACATAACCCCCAAGACACCTTCGTGATACTCTTCAAACTATCTCTTCTGTTCCCTCTGGCATCGTTAGATTAATCTTCTGCAAGGAATTGCAGCGGGAGTACTCGAACCTAAAGCTAAGGAGAGTCGACCACGTGAGTACTGCCCAAGCGACGAGTCCTCAAATAGTTGCCTGATACGGGTGCCCACTTTGTACTGATGAAGAGGATGTACAGTTGCAGACTACTGACGACTGCCAAGTTATTGCAAGAATCTCACCATTTTTGGTCAGATAATCCCCATCAACAGCCTTAGCTCCCTCCAAGTAGGCTTACAAGCTGCTTACCTCCCTCGAAAGAAAGACTTTTGTATCAGATGAAAAGTGAAACAAATAAGATGACATAGAGCGTTGCACTCAAAAACGTTTTTATTGTTCATTTCTGCGAATCTTAGGGTGTATTAATAATATTCTCTTGTATGTGATAAGTTTCATCAAACAATCGATTGATTTGCTCTTTGTCTTCGCTCTCAGCTGTTGTGCCAAGGCTTTCTAAAGAATCGAACTTATGCTCGTCTCTCTGATCTTACTAATGAAACTTACAAGGAGTTCCTGTCCATAGAGATTTCCTGTGAAATTAAAAGAGGTTCACCTCCATAGAGATAGTTGTGCCATTGAAGGTTGGGCGCTGTCCAATGTTCATCATCCTCGCTTCCATCCAACAGAATCCCTCAAGCGCACCATGACCGCATAGACACCGGTTGCAGGAGTAGCTGCTGGGCAAGCTATTCACATCAAGATTGGCTGTAGGGAAACCCATCTTGCGCCCATTCTGATAGCCATTCACAATCCACCCTCTATCGTATAATGATAGCCTAAAAAGGCAGTGCTTGTAGCCTCAATGTTTCCAGCACGGAGATGATTTCTAATAATCGAAGAACTCACCTTCTCATCATCTGGCAGGAAGGCATCGGCACTGAATGACCTCAATACCCATCTCCTTACCATACTGAACATAGTCTTCAAAAGTCAGAGCGGTTGTGTCCAAAGCGGTTATCATGACCAATGATGAGTTCTTTTACGTTCAACTGCTTACACAACACCCTCTTGCACTGAAAAGTCATGAGCTGAGAGCGCGCCAACGAAGCATCGAAATGCGGTACAAAACATTGTCAATGCGTGTCTTTGAGAGGACAGCTTCCTCATCGAGTGTTGACAGCAGTTGTATGGTAGTCGGCCTGCAGCACCTGACGCGATGTCGATCAAAGTACTGACCGCCGATGCCATTCCTGACCGTTCAGCCTCGTCAATGACACGACTAATCAGAACTGATGTCCACGATGCACCCATCATCTATGGTTGCAACCTGTTCTCACTAATTCATGCGCCCTCGCCCTGCTTGATATATATTGTATTCAATCCTCTTGTCTTATAGTTCGTTTACTTTCTTGCAAAGGTATTTTTATTCTCTGCAAAAGCAATATTTACTTCTTGCAAAGATACCTCCCACCTCCTCGTAACAAAGTTATGTTTACTTTTCTTGCAAAAGTACTCCAAAATCACCCACTAAACCCACGCTCCTGCAAACAAAAATGTGTTAAAACATTAAATTTCCTTATCGTCCTTTCTCCTTTTTCCATTTATTTCATTATCTTTGCACCCTGAATTCACGAAATTCAGGACTTGTAGCTCAGTTGGTTAGAGCAACAGACTCATAATCTGGAGGTCCTGGTTTCAAGCCCAGGCTGGTCCACGTTAATAATCAAGCACTTACAGAGTTTCTGTAGGTGCTTTTTCTTTTCTCGGAAAACAATGGGAAAACACATTGCTTTTTGAAAACTCCATGATTTTTCAATAAAGCTTGACATCATACCATTCCAAGTAAAGCATGTAAATAAGGTTTTTCTGAGTATCAAAATACGCTTTGGGAAAACATTGACGGAAGATTTTCTTTGATAAATTGCTCGCAGGTTAACTTCTCTTGTTGTTCTTCCTTGTCGCTCTTCTCCATCCATCCCACTCCATCACTCTATATTTGCCCCGATGATGCGATAACTCGTTCATTAGGGACCAATTTTTGTGCCTTTTTGTTAATTTCGTAAAGAAACTATACATAAAAACCTGCTCAGTTTTTGGGCCAATAACACATACTCGGTTAAAACAGACTACCTTTGCCATCAATTCCTAATCACGGAGTTCAAAAGATGGTTCGTGAACCAAGAACTGAAGTTAAATCGGAAAAGTCAGGAAGTACAACTGGCCGCCCACAAACTAAATTATGTATGACAAGAGTAGTAACAATAGAGCAGTTGCTCGAAAAACCCATCTGTATGATGTCAGGAGAAGAATTTGTTTTGCTCCTGCAGAACGCAGAGAAACAAACGGCAAAGGTACCTGTCGAGGTAGTAGCAGAGAGATATTACGAACACGGCATCGCTGGCATTGCCAAGATTTTTCCGGTTGCAGTATATCCCACTGCCAACAGAATAAAGAAGAGCGGCGTGATTGATTCTGCCATCACCCAGGTAGGACGCAAAATCGTCGTTGACTCCGAGTTGGCACTGAGTCTTGCGAAGGAGGCTGGTGCCATAAAGGGCTAAATCAGTCATAAATATCAATAAGGTATGACCTACATAGACTATATGAAACAGTTCTGGCGAGCGGCATCAGACCGTCCGTTCCCTGCGAGCGAGGTGGCGTTGTATGCATTCCTTGTGAACGAGTGCAACGTTCACTTCTGGAAGATGCCCGTGCCGTGCCCTACCTTGCGTATATGCGAGTCACTGCGCATTTCAAAGCAGACTGTGATGACCGCAAGGAAACATCTTGCAGAGTGTGGACTCATCCAGTTCACCAATGGCAAGTCCCGTTTTCTACCGTCTGAATATTCACTGCTTGACTTGACGGCAGACTTGACGCATGGCTTGACCCTTAATAATAATAAAGGTAAAGACAAAGATTATTGTAAAACTCAAAAAACGAGTTCGTACTATGATTCAAATTCCAGCAAAAATAGACGTAGGGCAGTTGAAGTCCATACTACTTCAGCGGAGGATTACGAAACCGCGTTTTAGACTACCCATGTCGCCCCAACAGGGCATACGACAGTCTGCTTGCAGCGACCATCGCGGAAGTGGAGTATCGCTGCCGAAGTTTCCAAGAGAACGTCGACGTTAAGGCTCAGCTGCAACAGATAGCCAACTGGCTGACGAGTGACAGCAGTAAGTTCGGCATACTGTTATGTGGTGAATGCGGTAATGGCAAGAGCACTTTGGTCAAAGCGTTTCAACAGTTGCTGAACCTCCTGTCCATTCCCAATCCTACCGGACAAGGCAACTATGGGATTCAGATTTACTGACTCCAAATACATTGCCCATCTTGCCAAGACCGACTACAAGGCATTCGTACAACTCTCTCAGAAGAACATGCTCGGCATTGATGACCTTGGCACCGAGCCGCAGGAGGTCATGGATTTTTGGCAACGTGGTCACCCCAGTCATTGACCTGCTCACAAAGCGATATGACGAGCAGTTGTTTACCATCATTACCACCAATCTCACACCGAAACAGATTCGTGAGCATTATGGCGACCGTATCGCTGGACCGACTCAATGAGATGGTAGAGAAGATTATTTTCAAGAATGGTACATACCGATCCGACAAATCTCTAATCTAATTTTATATGGAAAAGAAAAAGATTCACTATTGCTTCATTCTGTCAGAAGAACAGATGAAGTTTCTCCGCAGCAAGAAGTACAAGATAGACCGCATGGAATGCTTCATGTCGCTTATTGCTCTTTGCCGAATGTGAGCCGAAATTGGTACAGGTCAGCAAGACTCAACAGGTTGAAATCTTGCGCGGCCAGTTAATGGTTGACAACACCCAGTTGGCGAAACTCTGGAACAAAGACCACAAGACGGTTCCTAAGATTCTGGAGGCGATGGAGTCTCTGGGGATTTCCTCTTCGCAGAAGGTAGGAGAAAATCGCGTCCACACGCTGCACTCTCTGTCTGGCTGGTACGTTGATGGCACTCTCATAACCAATCCCTTCGGTATAAGGCGTAGTTCCGATGGCTCGAGGAATCTTTCCACACGGAAGTTTCGCCTGTCTCTAATTCCATGTCCCATCTGTCATCACAATCCCAATGATAGTGCAGACGAGGGCAAATCTGGCGATGATGCTGATTCTTCCATTTGCTCTTCAACTCCTTCTTCCTCACGTTCAGAAAGCCACTCAATTATGCTGTCAGCTCTTCTTCGTCAGAAGGAGCCGATGGCAATCAGAATGAAGGGAAGGGAAAAGAGAATGAGGATGTACCGCAGCAGCCGGGAGGTCAATCTTCACAGATTAACGGCAATCCTAAGGGTAATAACAAGCCCTACGGCAGTAATATTCCCAATGGCTACCACTCTTAACCTGGAGAACATCGGCAAGCGACCTGCTCTGTCCAATCATCCCAGAGGACGTTTGATAGGTAACCGCTCTATAGGTTCCAAAGCGGGCCTTGCAGTATCGAGGGCAACTTGCAGGTTAAAAAGGCCCGATTATTTATAGGGACTTTTCGAGAAATCCTTTTGTATTACAATCTGCCTGACCGCAGTTTTGTAATCCTAAAAGTTTCTCTGGCTACTCGCAAGCTCGCAGCCGATGTCCATCTTTACAAACTAATTTTAATCATCCATCTAACTATCAGTAATCAATATGAAGAAGAAAAAGATTATCAGAAAGCCACCTACAAGGGTGCATACCTTTCGTTGTACCGAGGAGGAATATGAAGTGTTGAAGAATCTGGCGCAGAAGTGCGGTCTCAGTCTGAGCCGCTATGTCGTGGAGACAGGCTTGAAGCATCACCCACGCCAGCGGCTGACTCCAGAGGAATGCCATGCCCTTGACTCGCTCATGACGGCAAGGCAGGATTTGGTAAAGGTGTCCAATGCCCTGAACGGCAAAACGGACGAGGAAAAACTGCGTATGTTCAAGAGCGGGAAGTTCATGAACTGGTGGATTATGGCTGTCGCAGGTCTCATCCAACATTGGCAACACATAGAGGAGAACATCACCTCTTCTGTGCAGACCAAATCAAATAAAGGAAAGGAAACTGCCCCATGATAATGCTTGCCAAAGTCGGTGCCTATGGCGGCAATGCCGTCAGGTACGCAATGGAGAAAGAGAAGGCAAAAGTGGGTCAAGGTGAACCACCTGCCCGAAGGTCTTGATGCCACTTCTATCTGGTACAGAATGAAGCATCACTGTCAGCTCCATCAACAGGACAGAACCGTGGGGAGGAAATTGGAACGCTTCATGGTGTCTTTCGTCTTGTCCCCGTCAAAAGAAGAGTCAAAGGACTTCACCATGCAGGACTGGGCAGACCTTCAGAATGAGAGCCTGGAAGTTCTGGACTCCGTCGGACTTTTATCCAAGGGTTTTTACGGAAGAGGTCAAGACCACTTCCACGGCTCCATGAATGTAGGGTGCCCTGCACTCAGACTCCAAGTCAGGGACGCTCCACCTTCACGTGGACTGCTGCCGTGTGGACCCTCGATGGCAGCACCAACGATGTCCACGATATTCACAAAAGGGCGATGATGGCTGCGGAGATTATCAACATGAGGCATGGCTGGAAACAACCGCAAGAGATACGCGACATGCGCCAGCAAGAGATAGCCGAGTTTTGCGAATACACCCTGCGTAATATGGAGCGTTTCGATACAGACTACTACTTCAAGCTGCTCCGCATGAAAGGCTATGAGGTTACACCAAAGTACGACAAGCAGAAGAAACTCGTGGGCTACACCATCGGCAAGAATGCCTCCGTCTTCAAGGTTTCCGCCATCGGACGCAAGTTCATGGCATCAAGGTTGGAAGATACGTGGAGGAAACTACATCCGCAGTCGGTTCAGTCCAGACTGCGCCCTGCCATTCCCTGTCAACACGTTTGTTGCCAAGCCTGTCCGTCCAGTTGTACCAAAAACGACTACCACTCAGCCCCGGGTTCAACCAACACCGTTCGTTCTGCCACCCAAGCCCACACCGACCAATGCTGTCTATGACATAAAGGTTGGTGATGAGACCTTTAAGGTGGAGATACCAGATGTCATCAAAGACCTCTTCATAAACGAGGCACAGGTACCAGAGGACAACGATATCGCGACTATAAAGGATGTTTCTCGTGTCGCCATGTTGCTCTTTGTTGGCTACATTGACGCTGCCACCTCGATGTCCGAATCATGTGGCGGAGGTGGTGGCTCCGCACCGTCCTCAGGTTGGGGCAAGGATAATGATGAGGACGAACGCCAGTACGCTCGCCGTTGTCTGAAGATGGCTCACTCTATGTGTAAACCTAAGCCACGCAGACGTGGATATCATCGTTAAACCATAACAAAACAAGAATCTATGATTAAGAACAGTAAAACAACGAATCCATGCCAGACTTCAATGATATGATGAACGAAGTTGAGCAGGATATGGTACTACAAGAGGCCGAGGAAAGTGTCATTGACAAAGTACCCGACCTCAAAACGTTGAATACCAACATCGAGAATGCAACAGCAACCTGGGTGAACGCTATTCTTCAACTGGAGTCGGCAATCCAGCAGTATCAACGAGCAGAAAGGAAGCTGGAAGCTTCAGTAACAACAATCCGAGGTAAGGTTGATACTATCAATGACCATATCGATAACGTTATGGAAAAATGCCCCGACCAAGTTGCATGTTTCCGTTTCTGTCTCTGACCCCGACATGAAGAAGATACAGGAAATGTTCGACAAGGAACATGAATGGGTCGTCGCCTCAGATGCAGGTACACCTTACCCAAGTCAACAATATGCTAATCGAAGAGCACAGGAAGACCATGGAGCGTTACAAGGAATATGATGGTTGTTATCTCGGCTATCGTGTACAGTGGTTCTTTTTGGCTCTTCTTCGCTATAGGTTTCTCTGTGGTTGTTGGAGGTATTGCAATGCTAATAGCACTACATTACGGAAATAGCAAAATGACAGAAGAGCAGCTCCAAGCGGAACTACTCTTTTGTTTGCAACCTCTGAATTTTGCAAAACGAAACTGCAAACGAAACTGCAAACAAGCTACTTTTTGTACTCTCTGTATCTCACATTGTTAGGGATGCTATCTTCCGTTTGACTCTATCTCTTTTTCTTGGACTAATTCTGCAAAACAGACGCGATACCATTGAGCGGTCTTTTTTCTTGCAATTTTAGCAATTCACGAGCTTCGGTATTGTTAATCGTATCAATTGAATCCAGATACCTTAGAATAGCCTCTTTCTGTCGAGCCTTATTCTGTTTCTTCCTCTTTACGTAGTCTATCTTGTCTTCTGTGCTTTTTGCGCTTGCTGACATGAAGTATGTAGACTAAACCAGAAGTTTTTACCTGTTGACTCGACGAATCCCAATTCTTGCAAGTTGTCCAATATGGTCTGTAGACGATATTGGCTGATATTTAGCGTTTCTGCCAATTCTGCCAATGTTACTTTTTCCTCGTTTAACAATCTCCGATAAAACGAAAAGCTGGTCTAACTTCAGTGAACGTCCTGCTTTATTTTTTCATAGAGGAGTGACAACTCTATCAATTTCTCTGTCTTTACCTCCGCCTTAATACGGAAGATAACTGAAGTCTCTGTTTCTTCAGGCATAGGCAGTGCCTTTCCTTTCTTCAACAAGTCTGTGAAAATCTTGTCAAAACCGCTTCCTGCTTTCTCTGCCAATCCGATTTCACGCAGAATGTCCATTACGTTGGGATTCCTGGGATTGGTTTTACGCAGATAGTTATCCACCGTCACACCTTCAGGGAATGTGCCTGGGCTTTCTATTTCAAGGTAGCCTCCATCATCATATTTGCGGATTTCAATAATCTGCTGGCGACTTATATCCCTATGAGCCAAAGCGTTGATAAGCAGCTCGCGAATAACAATCTCGGAATAATCTTCTACGTATTCTCGGAATAATCCAAAGACGAACTCCTTCTGCTTTATTTCTGCCTTCAACTGATTGAAACAACCTTCTGCTACCTCTACGATGTTGCCTTTTATATTCTGTATGGGCGATAAGTGCCATCCGAGAAATAGTGGATGTATTTCACCTGATAATAAGGCAATTCTCTCAGAGCTCGGTCATTACCTATAAATAGCAAAACCTGTCGTTGTCGGCAGAATCCCATCATTGTCTTCTCGTATCATTCCAAGTGAGTCCAAAAGATCTTCATCCGTCTTGTCAAGATACGGACTCTCGGCATTTTTTGCTTCAATAAGGTTTCGCAACCGTGCAAGACGCTTTTGGTCAATCCAGTCTTTCCCTACTTTCCACGTCTGTTGGTCATAGACTATCATACCTTTCTCTGCCAAGATTGTTGACATTTCGTATGGTTCAATGGGTCTGTTGCCATCATTGGAACGGATAAGGAATTCTCCACGGCTGGTACGATGCATCTGGCTGGAGAAAGGTATTTCAAGTAGCAGCAAGTCACATCCGTCAACCTTCAGTGTATGAGGAATAAGGGTAATGGTAGGGAAAGTCCTATCCTGTACCTGTTTGATAAGGTCAAACACTTTCTGATTATCATACTTGAAGTCTTGGTTGACTTCCTTGGTTCCGTCAACAATTCCCACAAATAGAAATCCGCCTTTTAGATTTGCAAAAGCCACCACATCACGAGCCATTTCCTCATAGTTCGGCGCGAAGTTCTTGTGCGACTTGCCGAAGGCTCGTTTGTCTTCAAGTTGTTCTTTGAAATCCATGATGTCACACTCTCCCTTTTCCAAAAGAGAGTAGAACCATTGCATGCTAAGTTTTGTATATTTCTTCATCTTCTATACCATTATAACGTATGAAATACCGTTGATATTATGATATTTAGGCTTATATTCTGATGCCGTTATCAGATATCTCGATAGACGTGGACAATTCTGCCGATAGTGGAATCCATGTTCCCACACGGTAATGGCATTGAACCATTTCCAACTTTGAATTTGTTGCCAGCATATTACTCGTATAAAGATGTCGCTGTTCAAATGTCATATTCTTTGCAATAATTTTGTGTATTAAACTCCGCTGTTCCCCAATGCTCATCCAAGTCCACATTCTCACTCTGAGGTTGACATTCGCTTGGTAATTCTCCCACTTGTACAATTACGGGCAAGTCAGCTATTACCCCCGAAAGTACACATGCCCCCACTGGAAGTATAGGCAAGGATTCTACTGACACCTTATCAAGATAAGATATTGCCTTTTCTACCATCTCTATATCTCTATTGTTTACCAATCTATGTATCAGATAATTGTGCAATTGGGATATAATCGTGGGGGATATATCTGATGGACGTTGACTTGCAAGAATCAAAAACACGCCAAACTTGCGCCCTTCTTTGATAATTTCTTCAAATGTTTCTAAACGAAAATCTTTCCAAGCCTCACTTTCTCGATTGGATTCGTATGATAAAATATTATGCGCTTCGTCTATTATAATATGTAAAGTATTTGATAGAGTGTCCCCCCTGAGATTTTTATGTTCTTTATATAACTTAGTACAAAAAGAAGTAAGGGAATCAACTTTTTCATGGAGGTGTTGACCTTATTTAAATCTATGATGGCCAAGTTATATTCACCCCATAGATCGTCAGTTGTCACCTTAAAAACTTTAGTAAAATCTTTCGCAAAACTTTTAAGTCTATTTATTACAGGTGCAATATGTTCGTTGACAGCGCGGTTGTTTTAAAACATCCATTATTAACTGGATGTACAAATAGTGAATGATTTTTCTATTACATCATTGGGCGCAATATAACAATCTACTGCTTTGTACACATCAAGGTTATAAATATCTGGCCAATATTTTTTTCATCACTGAAGAATTTTTCTATTACTCCCTGTGCCTGTATAAAAAGCACTGTTGAGATCCATGCCAAGAAAGGTCGCTCTGCAACCCCACCTCAACACCATCTTCTTTTTTGTGGGGTAAAATATTTTCCAAGTAATCAAGCAGGAGTTTACCTTTTGCTCCATCTGACATTTTTACGACACGTTCAACCTGATGACGAAGTATTCCCTTTAAATATTCCGATGTATTTTTCCTTTGTTTGAACATTCTCATACAAGTTTAACGCTCGTTTAATAAAAAGGCTGTTGCGTCTTCTCTGTTGCACTCGCCATAATGTACAATAGCTCTGGTTCCAATATATCATTTTCTGAGATAGGTAAGCAGTCTCCTCCTTCATAATGCGTACTTATTTTTATATGTCTTCTTTTTGCAATGATAGATGAAACGCCAGAATACTCTCCGTTGAAGTCAAACACAACAAATCTTGCATTTTTCTTTTAAAAGGACAGGGAGGAATCAGCTTGCTTAAACAAGTTATGGAGTATGGAAGTAAGCGTATAACTCTTGCCACTTCCTGTATTCCCAAAAATTCCGATGTGGCTTGTCAAAAGCTTTGAAATGCCTATTTCAATTGGTATGTTGTCATCTGTCAGAAGATAACCAATGTTAATAGTGGCATTGCCTGACCCAAATGTATGTATTTTACGGAATTCCTCCACATCCAGAAGTTGACACACGTTGCCAATTAGAGGCATTTCCTTTATCCCCTTGTAGTACTTTCCCATTATCAAAAATACCCAAGCAGTTTTATGGATAATTGCCGAAAACATTTCCTCGCCTTGTGAGACATAGTCGTTATGAGTTGGATGTACCTCTTTCAGAGTTTCCGACTCAACTTTCCCGACTAATGGTATATCCCTTTAATAACTAACATATCCTCCAACACTAACATTCTTTATTAGTTCTCCTTGTACACCAAATGCGGCAAATTCTTGTTTTTGATCAACTTTGATCAAAAATAAGTCGACCTTCTACCGCTACCACTTCTCCTATCCGAAAAATAGCATCTCTGGTATAATCTATGTTGGAATAATTAGTCATTGTTATGATATCAGGTTGGCAAGTGGTTCAAAGACGAACTTGTTAATGGACTCAAGGTCGAACAGTTTAAGGTCAGCCAAGTAACTTTTGAATTTTTTTCGTCAGAAGAGGCTTTTCGGTAATCCTCTGGTGTTAGGATAAGAATATTTGGATTGATAATGTTCCCACCCTTTGACAGATTACTGCGAATGATGCTTTTCTGCTCTTCATTGAAAAGAAAAACAATAATCTGAAGGGTAGGATTGGCATTGACGGCTCGAACAGTAATCTGGACGATGTGTTCATCTGCAAAGGAAAAAAACCTGCAACAAACAATACGGAGTTACTACGTTCCAACGCATTGGAATATAGACGCATCAGTTCATAAAAGTGCAAATCTATTACCGACTCTCGGAACTTTTTCCTTTCGTGGATTCACCCATCACGAGCTTTGTAATGCTGAAGAAAACTTTTCAAAACGGAAGATTGATGACCAATTCTTGCAGAGTCGGAAACAATCATGTCATGCAAATCATTATACTCCTCAAAACTATATATTAGGTCTGTCTCTCTTAAGGCTTTAATGTCTTCACGTAGCGTAAATAAAACCTCGTGGCTCATGTCGTATACAATTTCCCCATCTGCCACAGATGCCCAATTGATTGAACCGTGAACTTTTTAGGTAGTTAAAGACGGGTATCGTTGCCGTTGTATGGTACAACGGACTAACTTTTGATACAACATTTGAGAATGCGCTTTCATTGAATGTCGGTTTCATCTGCCCTTTGAAACCTTGGTTAAACTCAATGCCAAGATTCTCAGCCACTTCTTCTACCAAGTTGTCGATATTTGTGGTGAAGACGTTTATCTGTTTATCTAACAGCCCAATATGTCTTCTAGCTATAATTTTTATTCCATACTTGAAGGAATTGGGCGTATTGGAATAGAACTTTGTTTTTCCGTGCCCTTTGTTCTTCATCCAAATCTTCTATGCATGGAAACATGACGTTTTCAACGTACTTTACGAGAATATTCGTCTCTATAGCATTACGAGTGGTTGGCGAATCCTTGTCCGTTGTGGATAGCTCCGTCAGCCATTGCTCAACATTGCCCTAATGTCGATAAAAATGGGCAGGACAGTCCAGAGCCAAATAAAAAATTTATATGGCACGACTGAACGTATTGTTTGATTCTTTCAATTGTCATAGGATAAAACTTTATATCTTGTCTATGTGAGATGTTTTTGCTCTGCGCTCGCGAACATCTTCCATCGTCATGGAAACACCTCGCAACGCATTCCGATAGATACCATACTTCATCGGCCCCTCTTCAAAAGCACGGAAATCTCCAAGATTGAACACAAGACGATGTGAGGGAGTTACATTAGGGAACTCTTTTGTGCCAACTGACATCACTGGATACAAACCATATACCCATGTATCGACCACAGCTGCAATATATTTAATATGTGACACATCTATCCCCTTAGTCGTGGCCATACGTCCTGGACTAAAAGTTTTGGCAATGCCTTTTTTGTAATTTTCTCGTGGTTCATTAACCTCCCTATCAGGAACAGCAAGGTAAACAATCCATTTCCCAGGCTCTTCATCAGAGTAGTAAAGCCCCTTTTGTGGTATGCTCTTTACAAGCAATGTTTTACGGGCATTTGTATCTTTTAGCCATGCCTCTATCTGCTCTCTTAACACCTGTTCGCTACTATTTGGGTCAAGAATAAGATTTCCATTCTTATCCGCCACCATTTTTCCTGGTTTCAAGGGAAAGGCTCCAATGCCAATCTTGTCAATGGCATTCTTGTAATAGTATTCTGAAAAGTTCTCCTTAGTGACGTTGCCAGGGAACAAAACATATCCACCTATCACCTCGCGTTTCAGGTTATCTTTTCCCTCCTGTGTATAATAAATGGCATCCCTATAACGATGCATTTGGTTTATCGCGCCAACAGGTGGCACGTCAAGGCCACCCTTTCGGGCATCAGCTATACGGTATTTAGCATCAAAAGAGGTAAGTGTATTGTATATCGTCATCTTGTTTAGAAAGTCGCAATACAATATCAGGACGCTGCACTGTCGTAAGTGTGTCTGTACCCTCGATAGAAGAAGGATAAGAGGTTTGTTCATCATCCACGTCAATCTCCTCAACCTGAGCATTGTACATTACAGAAACCTCCACATTGTCCTTTTTTAATTTCACTTCCGACTGTGAACCATACACCAACTGACGCACAAATCCCGATGTTAGTTCCCGACCAGTAGTGTCAACCTCAGCCAAATCGCCCATAATATCTTTTGACGATATTCTTAACCTTGATAAAACACCAGATTTCGTAAAGTTCGGAAATGTCCTTCACTTCCAACTTTCGCATTCCCTCTTCCAGTTCATATCCGCAAGAGAGTTCCACCCAATTCTTGAATATGTCTTTATAGCCTCTGGCCCGTTTCATGACCAGCGAATCCTGTGAGAAACCTTTGAATTGATCTATTCCCTTTGAAGAAAACGATGATTCTGGAGGGTGAAAGCTCCTTGTGCATTGCGTCAAGATTGTTGGCTATCTTCGCATCATCAGCCTTTAACTGCACTTTGATATGCTCTCTAATGATGCCAAACCTGCGGTAAAGTTCTTTAATGACATATTTTAGAAAACGATTCTCCACAGTATCCTTGGAGAGATACATTTCTTCTGAGCGGAAAAGATGTTTTGGGTCTTTAAATTCGGCATACTCTATTCTCTTGTTCTGGGGAGATATATCTCAAACGGTCGGCTTACGCTCATAGCGTACGGCAGTCTTTAATCTACGTTTTGGCGAGTTAATGATGATATGGGTGTTCCTGATGATGTCGTTATAACACGATTGAAATATCTGCCACCAAAATCAATTCTGATGACTCACCAGCTTTGGTCTTGAATGAAAGATAGGTATTCTTCAGAAAGGCATAAGATAGCATGCTATACTCTGTTCTATATCTCTGATAATTGATTTCATATCAGAGCGATAGTTCATCTTGTAGCTTAGCACCTCCGTACAAAAACCTAAAGTTCCTTCTACACCGCCAATAGTGTAAGTGAAGTCGAAGTCAACAAGACCAACTTGATTGTTGAAGTTCAACGTAGCATAATATCTGCCATCATCACTTACGATTGCGTTCTTCAACTCATTGAACTTGATGGCATGTCCCGAAAGACTCATACGGCAGCTATCCAGCGGCTTTCCATCCTGCCAGAAATAATAAGCGCATAGTCTGTGTTTTCAAAGAAGTAGGCCATGAAAAAGACATACCATCCTCCATGGGCTTTTCGCCAAAAGACAAAATGTCACGTCCTTGTCTTTGCCTGTAAAGCGGACTTTATCTGTTCCTTTGCTTTCGTCATCACACTTAACACCAAGGTTATTGATGGTTTCTCTAATGCGACGACTCATAGTTAGCACACGAGAACCTAATTTCCAAATCCCTCGTTGCTAACCTTCAATGTATTGAAAGTCCCGTTCATAATTTTCTGGATTTAACCCTCAATAAGAAACAAAATGCTCGATGAAGAATCTCTATCATTTCATCAAGTTTCTTCATACTTTTCACTCTTCTCCACATCCCCAAAGTGCTTTGTCATAACGGCTTTTAAGCATACTGAGAACCGTTGTCTGTGCCATATTTGTCTGCGGTCTGTGTCAGGCCTCCAATAGCCGTTATTCTGTCATCGTTGGCATCAACCGAAAGCTTAGTCTCGTCACCCTCAATCACGACTCAATATCTTCATCAAAGAAAATTCATCCAGCCCTTTGCGGTGTTGTTATAACCAAAGTCCATGGCACTGCTCACATAGAGCATCGCCTCGTTTGCCGAACGATAGCCCAGTTTGAATGGAGTTCCTTCAAGCAATTTGTTAACGTCTGTCAGGTAATTGATAATAGTTTTTGCCTCATCCCCCAACTCTTTCTTTTACTTCACTTGCTTTAATCGGCCTGTTCACAAGCAGTTCTCTGTCCTCTGACGTGAAGGTCGGCACAATATCTTCTGAAACACCTGTGAGGAATTTTTCGAAGTCTACCACATTCATCTCGATAGACATAGCACGGTCAAGCACCTTGCGAGAGAACGAGAAGGTAGTCTCATCCATATTGACAGTTCCCATGATAATCAGGTTGGGAGGCAGGGTCAAACCTTTTTCTTGAACCACGTTTTCCAACTCTCGTTTGTTGTCGCCTGGCGCAGATTTTTCCGAGGATATGTTCAATCATATCATTCCGCAGACTCTCGCTTATCTCATCAGACTCACCTTGCTCTGGCTCCTTGATGATGCTGATAATCGGGTCCGTTTCATACACTTCCTGTTCCTCGCCATTCAACTTCTTCCATTTAGACTTTGTCCTGCTCTCGATGGCACTAAGAAACTCTGCGAAATATTCCTCAACAGGTGCAAGATTCATTTCATCCAAACAAAGGAAATAGGGTGTGCCCAAATCTTGCCATGCTTTTGCCACAAACTCAATGAATGGTGTAAAAACATAGTGCGGTGAAGGTATGTTGGAAACATATCCAACCACATCCATCGAGCTGTGCCAGTTCGGTTTTACCTGTATCAGCTCAAAATTCCTCGGGCGCGGGTTGTCAAACCTTTTCTCCTCCTCGTCTGCGTTTAGAGGAACACTGCTTTGGGCAAGTTTTTTACTATTTGGCTCTTGCCCGTTCCGCTGATACCAGCAAGAAGAATGAATGGCTTAGTGCGGATGGCCGTTAAATAATTTAATGAAGAGCTGTCCATAATTTCTGTTGAAGGTTGAATAGATAAGAATGATGACCCGTCTGGTTTTCTTTGTGGGGCATCAATAAAATTTAAGGATATACCAATATTTCTTGTTAGAATATCTTGATATTTTGGAATGTCATCAACAATACTATAGAGTAATGCAACAATCCCTTTATATGGACCATTGAAGAAATACGAATAATATTCTGCAAAGTCGTCGTCTATTCTCACATACTTGTCATCTATATTGAATAAGCGCATGTTTCCTTTTGATAATTGTCTCCACTCGGCTATCACTCATGTATTTTCTTCACCATGGCACGGTCGACAACAATGGAGGTCTCTTCCTGACTGAGAATCTCAACACGGCTTTCAATGTCCCTCATGAGACTTCGAAGTCATAACATATTGAAAGAAAGCATCTCTTGGAATTTTTCTTACACCTTTGAGGCTTAATCTCCATAGAACTTCCGCTATAAATAGGAAAGGATCAAAACCGCTGTTTTCAGTGGCGCGAGTATCGGTAATTGCCTTCATACGGATTTTCAATAGTTGTTCCGTTTTTGACAGCATTGTACTCAACAGACCCAATGGAATATTTTGCCAACTCTCGAAATGCGGGCGTCGGCTTTTCGACTTCATAATGTGCTTTGCTAAACGGCGTAGACTTTGTCAGTAATCCCATGAGTTGAGCTACAGACAAGATTCTAACATTTGCATCCAATCTGTTCTCAGATGCCACTGCTGATAATAACTTGACGGATTTTCGCCGTCAGGGTAGCTTGGTCAAAATCCTTACAGCCTTGTAAGCATTATCGAAACTCGTGTCTTGATTTTGGCAAAAATACCAGACATCATCATTTTGTAGTGTGGATAACACTTCTTCTGCTTTACTCATGTATGATATTTTTAATTAAATTAGCGATAAAAAGACAGTTTGGGCGGAACGGCATTTCAATCTGCTTACATATTGAGGATTTTGAACCATAAAAAGACAAAATCATCAGGAAAGGATTGTAACCGCGCAGCTTCTTCTTGGAGTGATTGTCCTGTCCTCTTTGGGATGGGTAAACCGACCTCCAGATGGCGTATCAAACCTCGTGGTTATCGTCGCAGATGGCTCATCCCATGACATTCTTCCGTACGCCCCACTATGGACAGAATGTATTTCTTCATCAAGTGAAGTCCAATTTTGCCCATCTTGTATTTGATGCATTCTTCTCAAAGCAATTTCGGTATGTGTTGTTGCTTGTATGATTAGAGAGGGTTTTCGCATTTTGAGCCAATGTATTCTTGATATTGGTTTACTGGATGCGGGTCTTTATTACTCCATCTTCCGTTGGTTTGGGGAGCCCTATTATGGCATCACCAACGGTTACTTTATCAAAGAAATGTGGATATTGTTTAAGAATCTGAATTCTTGTTTTGTTCTCGACCTGTGCAAGGTCTATTTCTTTGTTTAACACACCGATAATAATAACCCTTTCCTTTTCTCTGGTATTCCAAATTCTACCGCTTTTACAATTTTATAACTAATGGCATAGTGGTTCTCATCAAAGTTCTTAGGGTCGGAGAATGTGTTGACATTTGAAAAAATTTCCCACCTTTCATAGAAAGTATTCCTTTAACATTCTCAAACACAAAAACTTTTAGGACGAACTATTTTTACGACATTTACATAATGTTTAAAGAGATAATTTCGAGGGTCTTCCATAAAGCCATTCTTCCTTATGCGAGCACCAGCCATCGAAAAGCCCTGACATGGTGGGCCTCCGATTATCACTTCAGTTTCCCCTTCAACAAAGTTGTTTGTATTGTCTATTTCCCAATATCCTCGTTGAACATGATTACATCCTCATGATTCATTGAGTATGTATGAGCAATTTGTGAGTCAATTTCAACAGCTTTTGTCACGCGAAAGCCTGCTTTCTCAAAGCCAATTGAGAAACCACCGCATCCAGCAAACAAGTCTATTACACTATTCTTCTCCATCACTCATTCTATATTTTAGTTGGTATCCTTGATATAATCTAATTCAACCTGAGTCAAACAATATGCGTGCAGGTTGGTCGTCAATCGCATCGATCTCTTTCTTGCAGAATTTATGTTTATATTCGAAGTCACATTGAACAGTACCAATATATTTTTTTGTCTCTTCAAGCTTGTTAAGTAGTTTCTTAGAAAGGCTTTTAAATGGAGTTAAATCAATATCTGTCCGAATACGAATGTTTCCAAGTTCTTTTCCTGTGATATGCCAGCAATCCGACACGACAATCCAAAAAGAAAAAGAGGCTTGAGTTTAGAAGACAAAATAATATAAGGTTGTATTTCTTTTGAGAAAGAATATGTGTTGTACTCTTGAACCAGGGTTTATGCTCAAAAGTCTTCATCCAGAAAGTACCACGCATGTTTAAACAAACCTTGGCATTCTCTTTGTCAAAAACTTGAAGTTTTAAGAAATCAACATCCTCCTGCCTTTTCAGTATCTTGCTGAAAATAGATTCCTCTATAGGATTTCAATCTTAGGAATAAATCCTTCGAATTTATATTTTATAGGATATACTGTACATTCGTTAAATAGTTTAATTCTTTCAGATTTATACCAATAGTAATAGTTGGAAGAGTATGTTTTACATTTATTCCTTCCTTTTTACTGCTATCAATATTGTCAATTTCTGATGGACTTGTGTAAACAAGCAATCGGGTCTATCCGCGAAATTAACAACTATCATTTTTAGACTTTCCATTAATTTCTTTTTACGCAATTCACTCATACGTGGCGTTGAAACAAAAGATAGAGGAATAATATATCCCATCACTCCATCTTTTGAAAGTTGCCCAAGGGAATTAAATACGACGTTTGCATATACGTTACCAAGATGCTTTTAGGGGCACAACATCTAATTTTTCCATATTCAACATATGGTGGATTCCCAATAATGATGTTATATGTCTTTTTATTTACGATAGGCATCACATAATCAATGCACGAGAAATTGCCCTTCAGCACAGAGGGCTGCTTTTTGATATGACTTCGAATCCGAAAACAAAGGTAGAACCATGAAAAATAATTCGACCATTGCAATCTTGGTAGATAGCGGGTCAATATCATTACCTATGAATGGTTTTTAGTAACGTCAATATGGATTTATCATCTTTGATACCTTTATCAAGTAATGAGACTTTAATCTTTAAAGCAGGAAGGAGGAACTGGCCTGTTCCGCATAGTCGGGTCGAAGACAGATGCCTTTAACAATTTGTCTACATCTTTATCATCGGAGCACAATACTTCCCTTACACAGATATCTATGGGAAATACATTATGAACGTCACAATGTATGTAGTTGAGGTACGTGTTGCCTATTATATATTCAACAACATCATCATCTGTGTAGAATACTCCTTTTGATTTGCGTTTGCTGGTCTTTTCATTAAGCGATGCTGCTTGTATTTGGAAATCGGAGCAGTTAAGGCTCTCCCCAGAATGAATGTCAATTGTTTGGCCAATGATTTTAGCCACAGCGTTTAGAACAGCACCCTCTCTCTTCTTATCGAGAGATAGGTAGTTCATGTGGGACTTTATTAGCCTTTGTAATTGTATAATTAGAGCCGGTTCTGACATCTCTTAAATATGTATGTGGTATTTGTATTCCTTTTTCATTTACTGATTTCAATATAGACCGATGGTAGAGTTTACCTTCTCCATATAAGCCTTATATTCCCTCACCAACAATTCCTTGATGTCCACCTCCAGCAGGTCGGAAATCTTTAGCAGGCTTGCGACATCAGGCTGCGAGGAGTTTGTACACCATTTGGAGACGGTGGAGGGCTTGACCCCCATTTGCTCTGAGAGCCACTTGTTGGTGCGTTTCTTCTCTGCCAATACTATCTTTATGCGATTTATATCTTCCATGCCATTTGGTTTTACGCTACAAAGTTAGTGAAATTAAATCACTTTTAAGAAATAAAGTTGCAATAAGTGGTGAAGGATCCTTCATTTTTATGTTTTTTACGAAATTTGCTATGTGGCACCGTTAGAATTGGCCGAGATATTTGAAATTTCATCAAACTTCTCCGTCAAATAAGACACGATTCTTCTTCCTCGTTGCCACTTGGAACTCTTAGAGGTCTTGAACTGATTTTTCTCATACCTAATGAAAGAGTCCACCCTTTGGGCTGAGTCATACTTGTACTTCTTTCCTGCAAAATCGCAGATGGCACGCAGGAATGCAGCAATAGAAATGTTGGGGTCAAGATGGCCAGAGCGTATTAGAGCAGCTTTGATATAAGCAGTTTTCATACTCATGCTCCATATTGTTGAGGGCTGTAAGAATAGCCGCTTTCAACGCTTCTTTGTCTTCGGCGATAAGTATGTCGTCGATGCTGAGTTCTTCTTGTTGAATGGTTCTGCGCCCATGCTTGCCCTTTGTATTGGCAAGGAATTCTTTATGGTTTGTCGCAATTCTGTGTCCTCCACTTCTTTTGCCTGCTTGATCCATTCTGCTTTCTTGTCATATCCGTTGATTACACTTGATTCCACAAGTTGTTCTACGATGGCTTTGATACTTTCTCGTATATAGGAAATCTGTTTGGTACCCAGACTTGCCTTGCTTAAAGCCATAGCACTTCTTGGAAGGCTGTGATCAAAGCTGATATAATATAAAGTACACATCAGCAGAGGATTACTGCCAGCAAGTGCTTGGTCGCGGAGATTTACAAAGATGTCAGGCAAAGAATGTATGGATGAGAGCATGATTCTCTTTGTCAAAGTCGCAAGCTCGTCCGCGGAATGTCCTTTGCCGAAAGTGAACACCGCCATCTGAATGAAGGATGGCAATGATTCCCAGAACTCCTGTGCTGTTACAAAGGGAATGTAAATATGTTCGTCATCCTCTTCGCTAAAGTCTTTATCTGATAGGCTGAATTCACTTATAATCACCTCCTCTGTATTGTCGTTTTCCCCTTCAGATGTGTCCTCTTGCCTCTCGAGAGGCTCCGTGTAAACACCAAATTTCAAATACCCCTTCAACTTCATCATCTCATCAACAAATTGACTGGTCAAGGCAACACTCTCGTCAGTAGATATTTCATCCGCAAAATCAGGAGAAAGCAGCTTTTGGCACTCCACGAGTACTGATGTTGGCACAAAGGATGCGGCCATCTTGAATATGCGCTCGTAACAGCTGAAATCATTGCGTTCAACCTTCATCATCTCCACGGAAAAGAGAGAGTATTCTTCCGAATACTCCTGTTTCCATGAATAAACCTTGTCCATGACTTTTCTCATGGCTCTCTTGCGAATGTCTTCAAATGGTGGTATTTGCATAGTTCAACGGGAAATAGGAATGATGAATTATTTATTCGCCAGCAGTTTGATTAGCATTTCCGTTTTCTGTGCCTCAGTCATGTTCATGACATCTTCTTCTGTTACCTTTGGTTCCAAATCTAAAAGTTTGTTGTTGTATTCGAATATGGTTTCCAACGGAAATTGTGCGATATACCTTTCGGTAATGGACTTGTCAGTCGCATGCCCCATACTCTGTGAGATATACCTTTCCTCTACATGGGCACGAGTTAGATTAGTTCCGTAGGAATGTCTACACCAAGTTCCTGAAGGACGTATCTCCCAATGTAACACGTCTTGGCATATCTTGATTACTCGGTCTTGCACATTTGAGTTTTCCTGAGAGATTAGTTTGCGTTTGTCGGCCTTATGTGTTGCACCATTCAGAATTTTGGGGGACACGAATCCATTGAGAACGGGTGCTGCTGCTATCTCATCAAGAATCCGCTGTAGAGGCTCTATGATGGGGATTGTTATTTCTACGCCTCCTTCTGTGCTGTGTCTGGTTTTTACTCGTTTGAATTTGAAAGCCTTTCTGCCACTATCGAAATAGAATTGCGAATACTTCAGTTCGCCCGCATCTGCCATATTGAAACCGTTGCACAGTATTGGGCAAGGAACAATCCGAGTGAGTAATGGGCTTTTCTCGGCATATCCCTTCTTCCATGTGTCAGGATAGCGTTTTCTCGATGAACACTCGATAGAGCTCTGTCATCTGCTGGACATTCAGGTAACGATCTTTCCTTGTGTCACCGACAGGAATCGCCACGAGTTTCTTTTCTCTGACATTTGAAAAAGGATATTTTTGATTGGTGAATAGCCAGCGACACACATTCATTCCAAACAGCACGGTAGTTACGGAGATAAAGACCTCTTGTTGCCTCCCTTATTTTTCCCTATTTCCTTGCCATTTCTCGTCCAGTACACCATTTTGCATTCCGTTACTCCAGTATTCAATATCTTCTTTCCCTATCTTAAAAACCAGTAATCGGTCTGTCCCAAAGAATCCTTTGAAAGACTTCTATGGCACACCTCGTAAGACTCGGCTGTGGTGTATTGCTCTCCGTTGTTGTTGGTTCGGAAGAAATTAATCTTGTCCCTGCCACACGCTAAAGAAGGATGTCTCTTTGAAGTGTCAACGCCGGTGATAGCTGTCTTTATCCCTATCGAGCGTCAGACCATTTCCCTAGACGCTCTGTCAGCTCCACTTTGTGCCTCAAAGATGGCGTCGAATTCCAATTTCTTCTCATAAAGTTCCGAGCGTACGGCCTTGGCGCTGAGATTGCATACTCTGGAGAAATCCTCTTCCGTAAATTCGCCAGCGACATAGTTGTACCACGACCTTCTGCCTATGGTATAGCGCATAGCGACGGAAATGTATTCCTGTCTTTCTTCGGATGACGCTTGTCAAGGATGAGTGCATAGTGCAATTCCCGAATCGTGCGCTCTTGTAGGTTGTGTCTAATTTCTTTACCATACCTGTCAATAGTTTGGAGGTCTCAACTTCGCTTTTTACTCCATTTTTAGGAAAACAATGGGAAAACAAATTTCCGATTTTTTCTCTCGAAATCCCCGTGTTTTTCCAAGGTTTATCGGGGAAAAACAATGGGAAAACAGAGTCATTTTTGATACGGGTTTTTCGGAGTATCATAAACTGCCGCGAAGTTAGTAACTCTTTTGGAAATCAGTAAAACTTTTGATATTAAAAAAATCACAAAATATTATTTTGCTTTTACTCATAATCTGAGGTCCCGGTTCAAGCCCAGGCTGGTCCACAAAGGGGGTTCAAAAGGACATCAAACAACACGTCATTTTAGCCTTCAAAAGCAAGGATAATCGCTGTAAAATCAAGGTTTTACAGCGATTTTTGTTTTTATTCATATCGGTTTGACTACCAAACTATACCTTTTGATAGTCATCATTCGATCATTTTCTGCTACAGAAATTGCTACACAAAAAGCAGGCTCTCATGTAGCAATGAATGGAAAATGACTATTAAATTGACGGCATGTAAAACTTTCGTTTTCAAGAACTTATGTCGAACTTTGTAGCCAAAAAGCTACACTAAAATGATGCGTTATGAAAACGACTTTCAAGGTATCCTACTACCTACGTTCCAACTATGAGAACAAAGAAGGAAAATCACCTGTAATGCTCCGAATATATCTCGGTGGCGAAAAGGCAAATCTTGGATCCACTAAAAATTTTTTTGTGGATAAATCCAAGTGGAGTAACAAAACCAGCAGAATGATTGGAAGAACAGCAGAAGCACTCTCCATTAATGCTTCTATAGATGCACTGACAACAACGCTAATGCAGATTTACAGGAAATATGAAACATCAGAGGAACTTTCCATAGACCTCATCAGGTCGGTATTTCTTGGTACAGACAAAGAATATACAACTTTTCTGCCAGTCTTTGATAAGTACATAGACTCCATCACACAACAAGTTGGCAAGACATTAACAAAGTGTACTTCTTTATAAGTATTAACCTGAATTCGGGATAAGTCTCATACCACTCTTCTGTTTTGTTTAGTACAATGCCTTTTTAGAGAGTGTGTCAAAATGGACACATCCTCTTTTGTTTTCCGTGTATTCTATTCTTGAGATGAAATGCAGTCTCCAAAGACTGCATTTTTGTTCTCGCCCTGTTTCTCTCCTTGCATATTCTTCATTAGATAAAAATTATGTGTTGTTTGCTTTCAGAAAAAGATAGTATCGGAGCTGGGTGAGCGAGAATCATTGGGACAACAAATGCTATACTGCATTTTTCTGGGAATCAATGCGTTTTTTTTCACATATTATCACTAACTTTGCAAAATAACTTAAGTTATTGTAATTGAAGGACAAATCAAAACGTATAGAATCTCAAAAATCAATAGGCTAAAAAGTTGTGTTAGTTGAGAATGGTAAAAACTGGAAAATGGCTAACGGAACAAGTTGGTAAAAATGAGAGCAACCGTTTTCGCGATGGTGCTCCAACAAGATGCAACCCTCGCTTGATATGCTTGTAGAATTACAGAACTTTTTGAACGTAGTTCCCTCACCAACTTATTAACGGTGGCAACAAAGAATAAAACTGATAGTAATTGATATTATTGTAATTGAATTCATATGAGCGTAATAACACCATCTAAAGAGCAAAGCAAACGTTCGGCTGCTGATATTTTTGCAGCCTTTGAATATCAGTGGAATTACTTTGTGTTAATGCTATTAAAAGAAAACGATGATGCTGCAACTGTTAGCTTTGAGTTGCTTGATGATGTTAATACACAAACGGAGGAGGGTATAACCCTATATCAAATAAAACATAGTGTTCGTAAAAATCCAAAAGGAGAAACGATTAATTTAAGCAATCGGGACACTGATTTGTGGAAAACTATTTCCATTTGGATGAAGTTTATTGAAGAACAACCAGATATTTTAGAGAATTCAACGTTCCAATTGATAACTAATAAAGAGATCTCTGAAAATGCATTTGTAAAGGCAGTTGAAGCTTACAAGGAGACCCTTTCTGATGATAAACTAAAATCAGCTATTGACGCTATCAAAGAAAGTGAAAGATTGAAAAATGGAATAGTAACACCTAATACCTCTAAAAAGAAAGGGCTAGATGTTTCAAACATAATTACAGAACTACTTGCTAAGCCTTATTGGGGCGAATTTTTGCAAGCAATTACAATATCAAGAACAGCTGATATATTAAAAAGAAGATATCAAAAATAGGATAAGTGCTTCGTTTTGGCATAATTCCTGAACATATAAATAAGGTATATGGACCACTTATGACAAAATTAAGAGATGATTCTATCAAAAATATTGAAAGTGGAAAGCCTGTAATATATAATGGCTCAGTTTTCAGAGATAGATATCATGCCATACTTGATATTGGTCGTAGAAGCTTTTAATTTTAGGTTCGACTATAGTCTTGATAGTTTAAGTGGAGACTTTCGTGATTTTTCTATTTATAAAAGCAGCTTATTTCTATTGACGACACAAAAGATGATGATTTAGACAGAATAGCTGATCTGACAAAAACTGGTTATTTTTAACAATAATCTTCAAGAACATTGGAATAATAATGATATAATACATGAAGATGTAAAAAGGTTAACTGAAGATGTATATGCAAAATGGCGTACTTATTACCATTCTAGGCATCGTCGAATAACATCAGGAGCAACATGTAGTGAATTATGCGAGGCAGGATGCGATACTGTCGATTCAATGAGACAGTGTGAATTCTTATTGGCAGATACACCTTTAGGAGATTTTTAAGTGAAGGATGTATTTATTATTATTCCAATTCTGCAACAGAAATAATTCCAGATTTACCACTGATAGGTTGGCATCGTGATTGGAAAAATAAATTCAAGTAATAATGAACAGAGTTTACAATAATGAAGCAATAATTATGGCATGTATCGTTCATCTTCTCAGAAGAAGGAATATGGATATGCCAATATCTTATATCATGGTTACTTTTGCTAATAGATAATCAGTTGGGGACGATTATCCGTAAGTCTCAGAATTTTGAAGAACTTTCTGATTTGATTAGTAACCAAGGATTAATTTCTCGTAAATTAGCATCTTTCGGACCATATTTTCATAAATGCTATGGTAATTCTCAAAGCAAAGTAAGGTTATCGATATCTCAGACGATGTTGTGCAATTAATTGATGGTTCCTTTTCCTGATGAGAATTTACGTTCTAAGCGATTAGACAGAATCATTAAAAGATGCTCATGTTTTATTGGATATGTGTAGTAACCTATCTTCCAAAGAAATTTATAACAAATTGAATGTACACTTATGAATCTATATATTGCTAGCATAAAGTTGTGGTTCAAGGGGTTTAGAGAGAATACAGAAAGATCGATAACCTACTCGTTCGAACCAAATAGAATTAATGTTATTACAGGAGATTCTTCCACAGGTAAGTCTTCTATACTTGATATTATTGATTACCTCCTATTGTCAGATAATCCCACCATAGTTGAGAATATTATCAATGAAAATGTTGAATACTATGGAATGAATATTTTTCTTGAAGAAAGAAGCTACATCCTTATGAGGAAGGCACCTCATTCAGGACAAGGTACGCAAGATGTGTATTGGAAGGAGCAAGAGGAATATCCTATGCCATACATACAAACTCACTCTGTGGGTGAGATGAGAACAATTCTGACAAGGATGTTTTATGTTCCTCAGCATGAAACTAAAGTTGGTAATCGGAAGTGCAATATGACTTTCAGGCATTTTTTGCCATTTAATTATCTAACAGAGGATATTATTTCATCAGCAAACACTTATTTTGATACGGCATTTTTTATTAATCGTAGTTATGATGCTTTCCTTGATTATGCATTAGAACTTGTTAATGGTATTCAATATCATGCGATGCAAAGGCGATAACAGCAAAAATTGAAAAAGCTATAAAGGATTTAGAGCAATATCAGAAAAAACATCAAATAGCTCAAGAAAATGCGACAAAATATAAAGCTAGTCTCACTTCTATTTATGATGACGCCGTAAGTCTCAACCTTATTCCTGCAGATAATTTTTTTGTTCGTGAGAATGCACATGAAATGTTACATTATATCAAAGAAGCTTTAGCTGCCTATAATAAGTTGATAAAAATGATGAGGATACAAAGAAATTGGAAATGCTTAAAAAGAGAGGTATGAATTAAATAATAAATTAAGTATCTATAATTCTTTACTAGCTGAAATGCAGAAGCAAAAGTCCTCAGGGAAAAAGATTCAAGATAGTTTGCGTCCTATTACCTTTATAAAGGAGCACATAGATGAAGTTATAATTTCTCCTGAAACCATTGAACTTCTTAATTTGTTAGAGAAGAACTAGTACAAATCAAGGAGTCCAGAAAGGAGAAGCCTCAATTACCTCATGATTTTGCTAAAAGGCACGAAGAATTAAAGGAAAAACTCAAGGCATGTGAGTGTGAACTGAAGCAATTAACGAATCTTCGTAAAACCATAGCAAATCCCACATGGCTCGAACGGGCTATAGGTCTTAAATACCGATTAGAAAATTTGAAAAGACCAAAAGAGGATACTTATCAGGTAAGTACAGAGCAAAAATATGATTTCTTTAATTGAGTCTTTGAAAATAGAGCAGAAGAATATGTCTTTATTGCCCCATGATATAAAAAGAGGAATTGAATAGTTATATAAATAAATATTTCCACTCAATCAATGGTATAGTGGATTCTTATCCAGATTCTACTATGCGTTATGATGATGATGAAAGAAGAGTCTCTTTGTTAAAAAATGGAGAAGAATATCCTGTTCGAAATATCGGCAGTAAATCAAACTATATGTTCTTGCATTTGTGTTTCTTTTTGGGATTGCATGAGTCTATAATGTACCATAAGTCCAAACAGGTTGGTTCGTTTCTTTTTATTGATCAGCCAAGTATGCCTTATTATGCAGATAAGAGTATGCTAAATAATGACGATAAGAAACAGCTTATGAAAGCTTTCCGTCTGCTCAACGAATTTATGGAAGAGATTATTGGAAACCAAAACAAGAGTTTTCAGATGATATTGATTGAGCATGCGGATGAATCATATTGGAAGGATTTAAAGTATTTTCATACTACAGCAAAGTTCTCTAAAATTGATCAAGGAGGCTTAATTCCTAAATATATCTACGAATAATGGTAAACTTAAAATTAGGAGTCCCTACACAGCCACTGTACAAAAAGTAGGCACAAGTTAAAAGAAGAAGGTGTAGCATTTGTTTTCCTAAAGCAGATGATATGTCATTTGCTTCCTGATTTTTATTTTCAACATTGGTAAAAACACATTCAAGTTTGATGTTTTTAGACAATTGATTCAATAGAGTCTTTAGACATGAATCTGTCTTATAAATTTGTACACAAGATATTTGAAAATAAAGATGATATAGTTAAGCAATCTAACAATCTTGCTATACACCTTTATAACCAAAGCATACACCCTAATATAGCCAATGGTGAGTTTTTATGTAATTTACATTGACGGTTGCATCCTTAATAATGAAACTGTTGATGCGCTCATGCTTCCAAAAACAGAAGTTTCAAAAGATAGCTTCCAACTGTATCCTATGAGAATGGCGAATATTCTATAAAGCCGCAGTTAGGCTTGAGTACAAAGCATTTGGATAAAGGTTGTTTGATTTTTAACACCAAGTCAGATGAAGGTTATTTGATTTCAATCGTGGAAACATCAACTATTCGTCAGGATGGTAGATATTGGTCGAATAACTTCCTATATGTTAAGGATATTATCACCGATTTTCAATATACAGAAAACATAGCTGAACTTTTTGCTCTTTTATAGTACAAAAAGGTAAGTAAAGAACAGCCTGAAAAATCCTTGGAATTAGCGAAGGTGTCTCGAAAAATTACACAAAAATGTTGCAAGATGATGGTGCCGAAATTAATACAAATGAATTGATTTCATCATTAGCAATAGATGACGAAGTAGCATCCTTATTACCAGTGTGTCGAAAGGAATATGAAGATAGAATAGGAAAAATACCAGAGATATTTAAATGCACACAAAATGCGACGAAAAGAAAAGCGATAACAAAAAGCAAACATTATAAAGATAGGAGCAGATTTTTGAACTTAAGGTGTTAGATGCGTCTGCCTTTATTGAACAAGGATATGATGATGAGAAGAAAAAGAATTTTTATTAAACTATACTATGGATAAATATCATCAGTATCCAATGTGTCAAATACATTCAAGGTATGGACGATAAGACTATTGCCTTTGAATGCTAGGCAAATGTATAACCTTTTTTGTACATTTCTTCTTTTCACAAACATCTCATATCATATTCAATTTGATTATATGAACCGTCCGTTGGGGCAGTTCTTTTGTTTTCTGTGTATTCTATTGTTGTTTTCGCCCAGCATCTTTTTCCCCTGCACATCCTCCACTTATACCTGTGTATCATGTCTGGAACGGTTGTACTTTTGTCAGTGGTAAAGATAGTTCTGGAGTTCTACGGATAAAAATAATATTTTTCTTATCACCTTAACAGCCTAACAAAGTGTTAAAATGATGCAAAGCTATGGAGTAACAAGAGGGAGGATATCAGTTATAGAAAAGACTGATTAAACGCTATTTACATACTTATATCGTTAGCAAAGTATCGAAAAGATGTTAAATGTATAAGGTAAATTAGTGTTAATTCGAATATTATTTATAATTTTGCAACAAATTTAGAATTAAAAAGGTAAAAGATTGAATTGCCCAGAGTAACAAAAGTGTTGATTCTTGTCATACCAAGAATAAGATTACAAACACATAACCACTCTTTTCTGTCTTATATTTTCACAGCCCACATTAATGCGGGGAAAATACATTTTATTAAAAATGAGAACTTAAAACAAAACTATTTTAGACCGACTATGTCAGTTTGTAGTATCGTTGAAGAAAAGCTTTTATTTTAGTAGCAAGTCCTAATGTTCGCCCTGGTGGTGACAATGGTGGAAATGTCCAAGTTATAGACTTAATACCAGATGTTGGTGACAACGATGACGAGTTGGTTGGATAATTAAATTTTGTTAGATAAATAGATAAGGTAAAAGATAAAACTAAAGAATAATGAAGAAGACATTTTTCTATCAAGCACTCTCAGCTTTGTTCGTAGGCGGTATGGCTTTTCTGCTGTATCTTGTGCGGATGACGAGTTGGGTGAGAACACTAACAATGGCGACACAGAAGCTTTGTTGTTCGCTTTGACGTAAGCGATTCACAGGGAAGACGCACAGACTCGTGGTGCGTTGACACGTGGTGCAATTACTCCAGGTTTGACAGACAAGGACCTTTCGATGGTCAGAAGTTAGCCGTACAGAGTTCAGAGAATCTCGACGTATGTCTGATTGAAAACAACCATCGAAGGTGTTAACCCTGCAAAACTCGAACCGGGTACACGTGCGAATATCGTTACAACACAAAAAGCTACCGACTTCTCATCAACTGGTGTTCGTGGTACTGCAGCAAATGCTATAACAAAGAGTGGTTCAACGAGGAGAAGACAAGTAGAGAAGGTATACTCCATAATACAAGATCTTTGGTCATGGTTGCAACCTCACGGCCGTTTCTATGCTGTTTACCCAGAGAGTACTAACGGCAGTAATGGTATGAGTTTACTAAGCCAAACTGAGAACAGCTGCACCAAGTCTTGAGTTTACTGTAAATCCTGACGTGAGAAACCAGGTAGACCTTATGACTGCTTGCTCTGACGACGTGCATTATGCTACACGTTTCCAGGCACCAAGAACCAATCTTCAGTTCCGTCACGCTTTGACAGCCATTCGTTTTGCTGTGGGTCAGAACCTTTCATTCAATAAGACCATCAAGGACATCACGCTCAAGAACGTATTGCTTAAGAGTAAGTACACTTTCTAACAAGCTTGATGGTACGGGTGCTGCATGGAATCATACTGATACAATACACGTGGAAATGTAACGCTCAGCAACGTGAACTATAACACCAATGAGAATGCTAACAGCATTGTAAGAGATATAAGCAAGTATAGTAATCCAAACGAAACCGACCTTACAAAGTTGGACGACTACTACACATTCTATATGATTCCACAGGACCTTGATGGTAAGGTTACAGCTGAGGTTCTCTTTACTGATGGCAGTAAAATTACCGTACCTCTCAAAGGCTCTTGGAAGGAAGGTACAACACGTACTTATAAGTTGAGCGAGAAGAATTCTACATGGAAGTACTCTATCAATGCGAAGTTCTTAACACTGTTGCCTACAACGGCACACAGGCTTATTATCAGATTGAGAGCTACCGTGAGGGTAGATCACTACCAAGTATCCTGTTGCTTGAAGGTTGTTGGATATAGCGTTGACAACGGAAACACATGGTCAAACACCAAACCATCATGGTTAAAGAGCCTTAGCAAGGAGCAGGGCAATGGTAGTACTACCAGAACAGCTTACAGCAACCTTTGGTACAGACATTGTAGACCTTGTAGCAGAGCGCAATAAGGGACTTCAGAACGCTGCACCATTGAGTACAGCCGCTGCACCTTACAACCTCTCAAATGAAACTGGAGCTGCAGCTGTACAGAACACAGCTAACAGCTACCTCATCTCTGCACCAGGACATTATATGATTCCATTGGTATATGGTAATGCTATTAAGAATGGTCAGACAAATAGCAGTGCATATATAAGTAAAGCACCAGCAACTATTCTCTATTTTGGAGCCCTGCAAGAAATACAGATGTCGTTCTTCACACTTCGTAGACCATGACAGTAAGAATATTACAGATCCATGGATTGAAAAAGACAAACATAACAGAGCTAACAGCGGTATCAATGCAGCAGAGGTAACCTGGGCAGATGAGAACAACCTTACTACATTTCTGGTAGTCCTATCTCATCGTGATGCAAGTGGTAATGCATTTGTAAAGTTTGAGGTTAAGAAAGAGAATCTCAAGAGCGGTAATGCAGTAACTCTCTGTTAAGAAGGAAATACTATTCTGTGGTCATGGCACTTGTGGTTTGCACCAAAAACTGCACTCGATAAGATTAAGGTAACCAACTTCCGAGAACAAGGTTTATGAGTTCACTAACGAAAACTTTAGGGTTGGAGCTCAACCGAATGGACTGGTACATCTTATTCTACTCCACGTACTGGTAAAGGTGAAGGTTTGAGCTGACATTGCAACAATGGTGATAAGCAGTATGCAGTTGTTACCATTACGCAGAACCCTGGTCTTTACAAAGAAGAACGGTACAACAACGTTCTACCAGTGGGGTCGCAATAATGCTTTCCCAGGCACAGATGCAGCACTTCCACAGGGAAGTATTGTCAAGGGAAATGACCAGATTCACATGGATAACAAGATTCAGTAATTAAATTACTTCTTCACAACTAAATTTGTGAATGGTAAGATTACTCAAACCGACGGCTTGACAAAATTCCATTATTTCTATAACCTCTGGTCAATGAACAATTACCGACGTGGTGATTATGATGCAGCAAACAACATCGAAGTTGTTAAGACTATTTACGACCCATGCCTCAGTAGGTTTCAATGTTCCGACAAATGGAGCTTTCACTGGCTTTTACCACAGATGGAACGAGTCGGGGTCAAATGAATGTAAATGGAACTAACGTCAAGGCTACTCTATGACATAAATTCAGGACATCTCTTCTGGACAAATAGTAGCAAGACTGAAACTATTTATTTCAGCTTTCAGGCTTTAGACATGCAGAGAATGACAAGATTAAAGAAGCAAACAGCTTTGGTGATTATTGGTCTGCTGATCCACAAGATTACAACAACGGTTGTGTTATGGGATTCAGCTATGACAACGTTCATCCACTTTACGTCAACCTCCGTACTTACGGCTCTGCTGTTCGTCCTGTTGCTGAGAAATAAAACAAAGGCTACATAGCAAGCAGCGTAACGCTGTATTTACTATAGTTTACTTGAGTAGGCTGTATCAAAGTAGGAGCAATCCTCATTTTTGATGCAGCCTTTTTTCAAGTTGTGTAATAGCTCATTAGTAATTAATTTTATGATTCAAACTTCTATTTATCTATATTTTTGTAAGATAGAATTTAACTCACTACCCTTTAACCTTAGCTTTTTAGCGTTTATATTTTGACACTACTACCCTTTAACCTTAGCTTTTTAGCGTTTATATTTTTGACACTCACGCTTTTGAAATATCATTACAAAAATGTAATGAAAAGACTCTAAAAACAGACTAAAAACAAGCATCTTCGCTATCTTCGTAAGTCTTTTGTTATCAATTAGTTGCAAACACGCTTTTTAAAAAGATGCTTAATTGACTTCAAAAAGGGCGTTAGTAAGGGTCTTAAAGGGCATCTTTAGCAAGCCTAAAGGGCGTTAATTCGAAGGCTAAAAGAGCATCTTTTTAAATTTGAACA
>BNJS01000543.1_pt1 | contig 70205 bp, 110 predicted proteins | sample 8540461 | NCBI WGS metagenome assembly BNJS01 (sample SAMD00202454, study PRJDB9452) | human saliva metagenome | isolation source: human saliva | place: Japan
CCGCCGGGCTGCTGGCCTGGCGCCGCCCTGACCGCCTGGCCTCCTGACCACCGGCGCCACCACACCCATGGGCCGCCCGACCCGAAGCCGACAGCAGCGCTGAGGTGCCAGTCCCGCGTGGCCGAAGCCGCCCGACAGTGTCGCCACCGTGCGCTGGCCCTCAGTAAGCCCCAGACCGTGATCGCCTCAGCCGTGAGGTCCACCTTGAGCGAGGCGACGACCCGGGAGCATCTGTGACGGTCAAGCGTCCCCGCGTCGCGACGGCGAGCCCGTCACACGAGCTGGCTCTCGCCATTGGGCGCTCCACGAGGCCGTCCGCCGCACCGGCCGCCTGTCCCGGAGACCACCACGATCCCGCCGCTTTCTTTCGGCGTAGGCCGAACCGTTGGAGTCGATACCGCGGAGGAGGCGTGGGAGACCCTCCACCCTCGCCGCCGCTGGCGATCGTCAGCACCGAGCCGTCGTCGCGGAGTCGGCGTCTCGTGCCCCTCGATGACGTGGTTGCCGTTGGAGGCGTTGATGCCGTCGTCGCCCGCCGCGATGGACAGCTCCCCGCCGGCCGCGTTGATGAACGGCGCCTGCTGGCCCTCGTCGGCCGCGCTGACGGTGACCTTTCCGGAGTCCCATGCGCAGCTAGCTCACTTCGGCGTTGATGCTCTTGGGCGATGGTGTCGAGGAGTCCGCCGTCGACTCCCGCCCGGGCGGCCTGCTCCTCCACGATGCGCGTTGGCCTGGCCGCCGCCGGCGGCAGTGATCGTCAGGGTCGTGCGCCTTGACGGTGACGTCCGTGGCCCGCCGAGATCGCATCGTCGAGTGAGGTCAGCGTGATGCCTCGGCCTTGCCCAGGGAGATGAAGCCCTTCGTCCCATCTGTCGCCTCACTGGACGGCGTCGCGCCTCCACCGTCAGCGCGTCGGACTCCACCACCAGGTAGTCCTGTGCCGCGCAGGCGTCGCCTCGGCAGCTTTGACCGTGATGCCGGTGGCGCGTTCCGGTGATGATGTGAGCCGTTCTTGAGGAGATGCGTCCTATGAGCCGGTCGCGTCCAGCCGACCGGTCCCGGTGACAGTGTGAGGGTGTCGGAGCAACGGCAGGCGGTGGCCTCCTGCCCGGTGCAGGCGTAGCTCGCGCCGTCGGTCAGCGTGCTGGAGGTCCTTGGCCAGGACCACGATCGCGCGTTTGCCAGGCGTCCTGGATGTCGATGGCCAGCCGAGCTCGTGATGCTCCGCGCCCTTGAGGACTAGGCGCACGTCGGCCTTAGGGGCGTTGACGACGATCCGCCCGTTGCTGAGCTCGCCGCTGATGACGTGGTTGCCGCCGCCGCTGGTGACGGTGCCCCATCGACCTTCCGTTGCTCGACGCCGACCCGCTGGCTGAGGCCGATGATCGAGAGCGTGATCGTGGTGATCGACGACGTGTCAGGGTCCCGGCGTCGTCCAGAGCTCGAGCGTCCTCACCGAGGCGTTCGCCCCAGGATGTCGGAGACGCGCCGGTCGACGCCGTGGCCACCGATGGGGAGATCGTCGTCCACGTCGTGTCCGACTCACTCGGCTCGAAGACGCTGGCGTTGCCGGAGCCGAGGAGGTCGAGCAGCCGGCCGCTAAGGGCGATCGCGGCCAAGGAACGTGACGGCTCGGTCGCGCGACGGCGGAGTCGGTGGAGGGCGTAGTCTCGTCGTCTTGGTGGTCTTCATGGTTTCAGCACTCTTTCTTCTCCAGGTTCTTCTCGGGTCGATGTCGGATCGTGGGTGGTCTGGGTGCGGCGCTCGGCGGCGCTCACGGTGGGGCTTGTGGCGCCGATGCTCTCTCAGGCTGGAGCGGTCGGTGCCGAACAGATCCGGCGAGCTCGTGGGTCAGGGGTCCGGTACACCGGTTGGCGGGGAAGCTCGGGGTGGAGCAGCGCCATGCCGGTGGCGTGCTGATGCGGGCGGGGCGGTGCCCGGCGTCCCAGGCCCGGTCCGCAGGCGAGGGCGTGGCCAGTTCTTCGTCGACGACGGCGAGGCCCATCCGCCACCAGCTCGCCGTCATCGTATGGCCGCGGTCAGGTGGGCCGGGCGCAGGGCCTGCAGGGCACCAGCAGCCGACGGCAGTCCTCTTCTCGCGTACCGCCGGGTCAGGCGCCGCCAGTCAGGGACGTGTCGATGGTGGCCGGGCCTCCAGCCTCCAGCAGGTGCAAGGTGGTGCGCTCATGGGTGGTGGCCAGCACCGGCCGCAGCGCAAGCGACATCCCAGGCAGCAACCGGACCGGTGACCCCTGTGCTCGCCAGGCGGGTGGCCACGGGCTGACCGGGCCGGTCAGGCCGGGAGGCGTCGTCAGGGTGTGTGTGCGCCGCTTGACGGTGGTGCCGCGCGCGCCGCGGTCTTGACCTCAGGAAGCACAGGCCGGAATCCAGGTGGGTGCAGGTGCACCTGAGCGCCGACGCCGCTTGCGGGCCGTGAGCATGAAGACACCAGCCCAGGGTGTCGAAGTAGGTCGAGGCGTGGGAGGAAACAGCGCCCATCGATGTCGGACCCGGGCCTTGGGTGAGGCCACCCACGAGCTCTGCGCGCGCTCCAGCATGAGTGCGGTCCACCCGGGTCAGCAGGCCGGCGGCGCCGTTGAGCTCGGCGAGACTGGTCGGGGCCAGGTGTTCGGCGTTCAGAGTCCGACGTCAGGCCAGAGACCCGCGAAGGAAACTGCCGGGAGGTGCTCACACCCTTCAGATCGCCGTTGAGGTTCAAATAATGGTCATCATCGGATTCCTTGTCTGTCCTGTTCTGTCCTGCTCTGTCCTGTCGGCTGTCAGGGGCGGCTCAGCGCAGGCCACCAGCGAGCAGCCACCCTGACTGCTGGAGCGGGTGACGTACTGGGCGGCCAGCGCCACGGTGGGGGCTGGGCCTCGACAGGCTCTGGGCAGAGAAACCTGCCTGCGCAGTTCAGCGCACGATGCCGCTCCAGGGCTGGGCGGCCTCTTCTCGGGCAACAGCGCCGATCGGCTCGGCAGCCGGCTGCGCAGCAGGGCGACGTCGTCGAGCCGTAGCCACGATCTCCAGCTCACGAGGTGTGACGCGGCCCGCAAGCGGACGTCAACGGTGGTGGTGTCGTCGACCAGGTCGGGCGCTGGACCTCCACCGAACGGACCCGCAACCGCCAAGGTGCGCTCAGGTGCGCGATGAAGCGGTCGTTGGTGATGGCGTGGTCGAGGACGATCACCTGGTGACGGTTGCAACGCGCCATGAGCGCGGTGGTCACCGACCCACAGGCTGCGACGACAATGCCGCGAAACCGCCACCATCCCGATAGGCGCCGTCTGGATCCGCCAGAAACCCAAGCCAGGACCGCAAGTAAGCCACCTCGTGCGGGCCAACTCGGTGGGCACAGGCGGATGATGGACAGGACGCGAAAGCCCCAGCCCAGCCGCAACCACGACGCTCGCAAACGTGACAACAAGGTGACAACCAGGACGCCACGTTGACACCGATATGAGCCGCCATCGGGTCCGCCGTGCGTGGCGTGGGCGTAGAGCGCCCCGACCAGGACGCCGGGCGATCAGGTCCGGCGGCGATGTGGGTCAGGGTGGTCAGGCTCATCAGGGAGCTCCTGTGATTCAATCGGACCGGTGACAGGGCCTGGCCGCCCAGGGTGCGGCAGGTGCGCCTCAGCTCGCAGCTGACCTCGGCTCCGTCGGTGAGAAACAGTCAGCGACGCATTCGCAGGCACGCGTGAACGGGGCATGGGGAGGCACGACCCGCCACGCCGGGGACAGACAGCAACGCCCCGCACGAGCCAGGCCGTGGCGCCGAACGCGCTGTGAGGGATAGAGGCGTGACCTGCTGCTCGGCGCGAGCTGGCGCACGACCGGACCTGACGCCAGTAGCGCCAGGTCCCGCTTGATGGTGCAGTTCCCCGGTTGGTCGACAGCTCGCGTACAACAGCGCCATCCCGGTGGCGTACTTCCAGATCCGGGCGGCGGTGCCCCTGATTCCACAGAGACGGTCGTGGGGGCCGTAGAGGTTCTAAGTCTCGACGACGTTGAGGTGATCCACTGGGACCCCCTGCCCAGGCGCTTCCGTCGGGCCAAACAGGTCCCATGTGAGCTGGGTGTCAGAAGGTGGCGCGCAGGCCTCGTCGTGGGGCAGGTGCAGGTGGTACGGCTGCAGAGTGGGTCCACGACCGGGACGAGGGCATCAACGATCATGCGCGCCTCGTCCGGGCAGGTGCCGGACTCCACGAGAGCGCTCAATGACAAACAGGCGACCGTCGGGTGCAGCCCCGGTCAGCGTCGTCGAGAATCATGAAACGGTCCATGACCGTGGACTCGCGACCGTTGGTCTTGACCTCCAGGAAGCCAGTCCAGGTCACAGGTGCGGGTGCGGATCTTGTAACGCCGACAGCGCTGCGGGCCGCAGGAAGAAGCGTCAGCAGGGTGTCGAAGTAGGTCGAGGCGTAGCGGAAGTGACGCAGGCCGTCGATCTGGAGACCTGCAACCCGCGGGGCCCAGGTGGTCGATGACGATGCTGGGTGTCGGGCGGTACTTGCGATCCATGCGAGTCAAGGCTCGCCTCGAGTTCGAGCTCGGCGGTGATCATTGAAAATACCGTCAGTGTACGGCACGGTGCAGTCCTTTCCAGATCAGAGTCGAGGTGGGAGCCGGTGCTGCTGGGCGGCAGCGGTGACAGGGGATGCGGTGGCTGCTTGGCCAGAACGCCGTGAGCACCGTCTGGACGCCCTGGACGCACGACGTTACGTGGCGCACCGCCGCCGGTATGAAAGCCGGCAGGTAGAGTTGTAGCAGGCTGCACCAAGGCTGTAGGTTGCTCACCCGGGCGTGCTGCTGGGAGGCGGAGATGCACTGGCGGTGACCAGTGATCCAGTCGTACGGGGTGGTGCGGTGGCTCTCGCGGCATATCGCCACAGGGACCTCGAGCCAGAGCTGCTGACTGGCACTGGGCCTGCGACGGCTGAGCAGCGACCTGAACAGAGACTGAGGCAGAGCCTCATCGACCCAGATGGGAACCTACGCCGCCTTCCTGATGCACCTGGGCGACCTGTGCCCTGAGCAGGCCTCATGCACGGGACAGGACACAACCCGGTAGTGGACCTCGCGATGGGTGTTGTCGTGGCCAGTCCAGCTCTTCAGGTCGACGCTGCGCACCTGGGCGCCAGCAGGTCCTCAGTGGTGATGACTCGTTCATCGCTGATAAGCTCGGTCGAGGTGACGACCTGGTTGCGGTTGCGCGCGCATGGTGCCGGTGATCACACACCACAGGGAGGCGAGGATGAGGCCGCCGGGGATGTCGACGATGAAGGTGGCTCTTGATGCCGCCCAGCAGGCCAAGGGCCCAGGCCGAAGTAGCCCACCTCACCCAGGGCAGGGAGGAGGAGCGCAGGCGGATGATGGACAGGACGCCAAGAGTCCCAGGCCCAGTCCCCCCGACGTTTGCACTCGTACGACAACAGGGTGACAGCAGGACGCCACGTTAACGCCGATATAAGCGCCACAGGTCTCGCGACCGTGCCGCGGGTGCAATCGACCAGGAACGCGCCTGGGTCGCAGCACCGATGAGCCAGTGTCAGTGGTAGATCGTTCACACCTGCTGCTGAGATGTCCTTTGGGAGGTGGGTTGGGGAACATGTGCCCGATAACGCCGCGATGCCGTCTATATAAATCACGCTAGGGCGTTGGCTTCTGGTTCGGTGCTGAGGCTGCATACTCGGCTGCCCCTCGCGTCTCGCGCCCCGGCTCTGTGTTGTGGGTGTGAGGTGCCGGTCGGAACAATCTCCTTCCAACTACTGCAGTCTCGACTGTTTGCTGGGTGTTGCTGGATGGCGACGCCGAACAGGTGCGTCTGAGAGGTGAATTCGTCTTCATCCCAGGGCTGAGGCAGAGAGAGCCGACGACAGCCAGTCCTACCTGTATGGTTAAAGACGCGAATAGATGTCGTACCCGTACGGGACCATCGTTGTGCGGATTGGAGGTGGGTCGAGGCCTCCGGCAGTGTCCACGGACTGTCTCCTGGCCGTCCACAGTGAGACAAGGTTTTTCCACAGAGGGGAGGGGCGGTGTACGGGCCCACGTTGAACACACTATCGGGGTGGTGGACGGATGCCCAAGGGGTAGTGTCTTGCTCCGCGGGCCGTTCCTGGCCTCCCGTGAATGACAAGCGTGTGGTGCCGCCAGCGCAGTCCCTGTCAGGGGACGGGCCGCAGTCGCCGCCACCCGACCCCTGAGAGACGGACAGCGATCACCATCTGCAGCAAACCAACTGCGTCAGTGCACGGCCTACCGCGCCATGGACAAAGGCCGGCCTGTCCTACGAGACGGTAGACATCTCCCTGGACGCCCAGGCCTCGAACAAGAGTCAAGTCTGAGGGTACGCCAGGCCCCCGTCGTCGTCGCCGGAGGACCACTGGTCCGGCTTCCGTCCGGACAAGATCAAGACCCTCGCCCTGGCCATCCGGGTCCGTCGCGGTCTGAGACCGAGGCACGCCGTGGTAGCAGACCTCTGCTGGTCTGCTTCTCTCCACCTCGGAGAACACGCATGATTCGTGTGGAACAGCTCGGCTTCCCGACGGCGCGCACACATCCCCCTGAGGGCGCACCGGACCCGCCGCTGACCGTGGATGAGGTGCGACCTATCGTGCCCACCTACGGTGGCGGCTCCGTCAAGGGAGCGGTGCCCAAACGGGTCATCGCCAGCTATCAACAACCCGGACAGCGGGCCCTGTGCCGGGCGTCATCGCCTCGAGCAACACCAACCGGCCAGGCCTACCTGGCGGGTGACATCATCGCCAGCAAGCTGGGGTGCCGTTCCTGTACCGCGCCTATGGCTGCTCAACTTTACGGACGTCACCCACGCGTCAAAAAGAGTTGGAAGACTTTTGGCAGAACCGCTGACGGACACCGGCTCTGAGACCGTGTCTCCCAGGCCTGGACTACCACGCGCTCAGCGCGAAGCTGTGAACCTCTATGACGGAGGGCGAATCCAGTTCGATGCCGACCACGAGGGCGGCCCGGCAGTACTTCCCTCCAGCACGTCAGCAGAACACGGTCTTCTTCCGATACCAGGAGGAGAAGCCAGTACCTGGTCGAGGAGGGCTACTACGAGGGCCACATCCTGGACAATGCTCCCGGAGTTCATCAAGTCCGCCTTCAAGGCCACCTACGCCACAAGTTCCGCTGAGACCTTCCTGGGCGCCTTCCAAGTACTACGTCCTACACATCCGGCCTTCGACGGAAGCGCTACCTGGAGCGCTTCCGAGGACCGTCATCACCATGGTGGCCCTCACCCTGGCCGACGGCATTGAGCAGCCCTCGGCCTGCGTCACGACAGATGATGTCAGCCGCTGGCCGGCCACCCACCTTCCTCAACGAGGGCAAGGCCCAAAGCAGGAACCCGTCTCCGCTTCCTCGTGCGCATCGAGGACAACGCGGAGTCGATCGCCCGCGGCATCAGCTCCGCCCTCCAGCTGTCCAAGCGCGGCGGGGAGTGAAAGCCCTCCTGCTGAGCAACCTGCGGAGATGGCGCCCCATCAAGCGCATCGAGAACCAGTCCAGCGGCGGCGTCCCCGTCGCGCTGCTGGAGGACTCCTTCTCCTACGCCAACCAGCCTCGCCCGCCAGGGTGCGCCGATATACCTGCACGCCCACCACCCTTCGACATCATGCCGCTTCCTGGACACCAAGCGTGAGAACGCCGACGAGAGAAGATCTGCATCAGATTCCTCTCGCGCGTCGTCATCCCGGACATCACCTTCGAGCGGCTGGCTGCCAACAACGAGGACATGTACTCTTCCAGCCCCTACGACGTCGAGCGCGTTCACGGTATGCCCTTCGCGGACGTCAACGTCACCGAGAGAGTACTCCGCGAGATGGTCGACGATGAACGGGCATCAAGAAAGAGAAGAAGATCGACGCCACGCTACCTTCCAGACTCTGGCCGAGGATCCGGATTCCGGTCCGGCTTACCGTACGTCGCGTTCGAGGACACGGTCAGCAAAGCCAACCTCCTATCAAGGGCACCGGTCAAACATGTTCAACCTGCTGCCCGAGATCCTGCAGGTCTCTGAGGCCCAGCGAGCTCAGCGAGACCTCACCTACGCCCACGCGTGGGCAAGGACATCTCCTGCAACCTGGGCAGCCTCAACATCGCCCTTGAGAGACGATGGACTCCCGGACTTCGCCCGCACGATCCGCACCGCTGTGCCGCGGCTGACCGCAGTCAGCGACCAGACCACCTGCCCAGCGTGCCTCCATCGACCGGGCAACCACGGGTCGCACGCCATTGGCCTGGGGCAGATGAGCCTCCACGGCGGCTTCCTGGCGCGCGAGCTGCATCCACTACGGCTCCGGAGGAGGGCCGACTTCACCAACGTCTACTTCGCCAGCGTCCTGTTCGCCGCCCTGACGGCGTCGAACGGGATAGCCGTGGAGCGCGGGGAGAGCTTCGTGGGCTTCGAGGACTCGACCTACGCCAGCAGCGAGTTCTTCGAGAAGTACGTGACCCAGGACTTCGTGCCGGTCACCGAGCGCGTCAGGAGATCGCGGCCTCCAGCGTGCACGTTCCCACGCGTGAGGACTGGGCCGAGCTGGCGGAGAGAGATCAAGAAGGGCGGCCTGTACAACCGCAACCTGCAGGCCGTGCCGCCCACCGCTCGATCTCCTACATCAACAACTCCCTCCTCGATCCACCCGATCGTGGCCAAGGTGAGATCCGCAGGAGAAGGGCAGATCGGCCCGCGTCTACTACGGCGCCCTTCATGACGAATGACAACCTCGAGTACTACCGGGACGCCTACGAGATCGGCCCGGAGAAGATCATCGACACCTACGCCGTGGCCACGCCAGCACATGACCAGGGGCTGAGCCTCACGCTGTTCTTCCCGGACACGGCCACGACCGCGACGTCAACCGAGCCCAGATTTACGCCTGGCGCAAGGGCATCAAGACCCTCTACTACATCCGCCTGCGTCAGGCCGCCCTGACCGGAACCGAGGTCGAGGGCTGCGTCTCCTGCCGCTGTGAGCTGGAGATGTGGGGGATCTTTAAGGAATCGGAAAGGATCTTGAGCGGGCCGCGTCGCCTACGGGGATGAAAGTGTTCGTCGTGCTAGCGTTCCTGCTCCGGTGTACTTGTTAGGCGTATATATTGCCGATGAGGATCAATCAGATCTCGCTGATGCGCTCTCTGTGTATGTGCGGCAAGATGGAAAGTTACACTGGCGAGATCATACTTCTCGTACGAAGCGAGTGGTCTGCAAGACCATCAGTGAATACAGTGCGAACTATCTTGTTGTTGCCGCTTCCCCCATTCCTGAGGGGAGGGGTGAGGAGCGTGCTAGGCAGCAGGCGTTGCACTGTTTAAGCGTGATGCTTGAAGGGGATTTTGGCGTGGATTCACTTGTCCTCGAAAGAAGGCAGCGAACTCAGGATGAAAAAGGACAAGAGGACGATTTCTTGGCTCAGCGCAATAAGGTGTTGACGCCGGGGTTTCGTCTTTGACTCACAGGTTTGGTCATGAAGATAAGCGCCTATGGGTTCCTGATCAGGTGATCGGAGCGCTGGGCGATCATCGAGGCTGGCTCAGATGCTGGCGATAACTGGAGCATGATCGCTGACCGCGTGCGGGTGGAGGAGATTGATCCCCGTAGGTAGCGCGAACGCCGGGCCCACATGACAACACGGGTGCACCGGCGCTTACTTCCACTCCGCGCCTTAACGCAGCGGCACGTCCACTATACGCCAGCATTGCTCGATTGCCAGCAATTGCGGCAATGCTGGCAATCGCGTCATGAGTCACCGTCCCTGACCTTCCGTGCGGCCCTGTCAGTCGACTGCAGGGTGACGACTCCTCGGCACGACGGCGCAGTTCGCGCACGGTGGCATGCGGATCCTCTCGGCCGGGAAACCCGCGCAGGCGCCAGTACATCGCCAGCAGGGAACCGGTGATCGTGTGCCAGAAGGTCGCCACCGCGCAGGGTGCGGCCACCGCCGCGCTCAGGTACTGCAGGGCGAGCGTTGAACCGAGCCCGGCGTTCTGCAGGCCCACCTCGATACCGATCGTGCGTCGGTCGGCCCGCGAGACGCCGAAGGCCCGCGCCACGGCGTAACCCAGGGCGTAGCCGGTCGCATTCTCCACAGCGATCGCGGCGAACATGAGCGGCCCGGCGGTGGCGATGAGTGGCTGGCTCTTGGAGGCCACGGCCGCCACCACCGCGGCGATCGCCACGACCGAGACCCACGGCATCGCCGGCTGGATCCGCGCCACCTGCCGGTGGAAGAAGACAGTGCAGGCCAGACCCGCGCCCACCGGCAGCAGCACGATCTGCACGATCGACAGCGCCATCGACCCGGCCGGTACCTGCATGTAGGTCCCGGCCAGCCACAGGGTCAGCAACGGGGTGACGATCGGGGCGAGCATCGTGGAGAAGGCGGTCATCGACACCGAAAGGGCCGTGTTGCCCTTGCGGGTAGCTGACCACGTTCGACGTCGTCCTCCGGGCACGCAGCCGATGAGGATGATGCCCACCTTGAGCTCGGGGGACAGCGGCAGCGGGTTCGCCACACTCCAACCCACCAGCGGCATGACCGCGTACTGGCTGAGCACACCCAGAATGACCGGCTTCGGGTGACGAGCGATCATCGTGAAGTCCGGGATGGACAGGGTCATCCCCATTCCCAGCATCGTGACGGCCAGCAACGGCGTCATGGTAGCCGGCCAGCGGCACGAAGGTGGAGGGCGAGAAGAAGGCGGCGAGGAAGGCGCCGAACATGATGAGCGGGAAGACCGTCACCGCAATGCGGGCGCTGCGGTCCTGTCTCTTCTCGGCGGCTGCATCGGTGACTGCGTCAATGCCTGTCGGGGGTGTCATGGGATGCCTCGGATCAACGGTGGAGCGTCAGCGGGGATACGCGCGGTGACGATAGTCCGAGGAGTGAAACGATGCCGTCTCAGTCCACCGTGCGGACGCACCTGACGTGGAGTACTGAGGGCTCGGAATGGGCCGCCGGCCGTGAGCCGCGTCGGTGGCCCCGCGGGCTTGGTGAGGCCAGTGCAGGCCGGGGCTCTACTCGAGGTCGTCGTCGGCGTCGTCGACGACGTCGGACTCGTCGTCGTCCTCGGGGTCACGCCAGACTTCGTCGCAGCGGTGGACGCTTGTGGCGATGAGGCGAGCATTGGGCAGGTCCACGGTGCGCACCCAGTGGCCGGCCGCGATCGGGTTCTTACCGAAGTCCTCGTGCCGGTTGATGAGCCGCGGCACGAGCACCTCCTCGGGCGTCAATATGAATGAGCAGGTCGATCCGCTCACGCGCCGCACCCCAGCCCCGCGTCTCCAGCGCGGTGGTTGCCCTCGGTACGACGACGCCGGTGCCGCTGACGATGCTCCCGGCTGCTACGGCCTCGTGCAGATCGCGCCGGTACACCGGGACGAGGACCGAGGGGCGCCGTCGGCCCGCACTCGGTCCAGCGTCGTCAGGTAGCCGTCGACGTCGAAGGTGTCCGGGCGCACCCGCGCGGTGCGGCGCCCCAGCTCGTCAGGACGGCGTTGGACAGGTGGAAGCCGTCGCAGGCAGCCAGTCCAGCGAAAAATGCCCGCTGCTTTCAGCGGTCTTCAGCTGCTCGGCAATCGTTGATTTTTCCCTGAACCAGGGAGCACCCGCGAGCCCGACGACGAGGCGCTCGGGCGCGTCGTCAGCCGCCAACCGCTGTACGAGCTGGTTGACAAGGTTGCTGACAAAGGGCGGAGGTCTCGCCCACTAACCGTGGGACTCATGAATCTATTATCTCAGTCAACTACGTGCCTGAGGCCGGTGCAGTGTCTGTGTCCGTGGTGATGTCCGGGCGGGTGGATGCCGGATGGATGGTGGGAATTGCAGCCGATACTGCTGACGATCGGTTTGTTGGCTGCAGCTCCAGGGTTGGCTGAGGATGAGCCGAGGTGGGCGCCGTCGAAAATCGATTTCTCCCACGCCGGGCGGTTAGCGATGAAGTTGTCATCATCGTCATCATTCCGAGGGGCATAACAGCAGCCAATTCGTGACCGCCTCCTAGGTTTTCCGCCATTGATATCAGTAAATATAGAACTTAAGTTCGGCACCGCATCAATTGGTGCGGACTTCCCGAAAAAGGTTGCCGTGTCAAAGATCCACTGCCCCCAGAGCGCTCAGGCGCCTGCGCGTGTCTGGGTGCCTCCTCCTGCTCGTGGTGATGGTTGCTGCGATGCTGACGGTCCTGCCGCATACGGCCCGAGCCGCCATCAGCGAAGATCACCATCTCCGACCTGTCACTGCCCCTCCAACGCCACCGGCGAGGAGGACCGAGCAAGACCGCGGTTCAGGCGGTGACTACCTCAAGCTGAAGTTCGAGCTGGGATGCCAGCAAGGCGCAGGCCAAGGGCGAGGGACTCCTTCGAGATCGCACTGCCGAGCGAGGTCCGCAGCAAGGACAAGATCACTGAGCCGATGATGCTCAACCACGATGGCGTCAGCACGCAGGGTGGGTGAGTGCTCGGTGGCGGAGCGAGATCACCTGCACCTTCAACAGTGAGCTCGACAAGATCGTCGCCCAGGGCTTCAAGGACCTGCGGGGTAACGGGACGTCACTGGTGGTGGCCAACGGGGCCTCGGATCTGCCCAACCTGTTGATCAAGGCCAACGGCGTGGACACTCCCGTGGCCGTTCCCGGCGGCAAGATCGGCGCGTACGTCGAAGGTCCCTACAAGCCGGAAAGGTCACCAGAGTGGGCCAGCGACCTGACCGCTGACTCCGACAAGATTGCCTGGCAGCTGATCTTCGGTCCTGACCAGATCAAGGCGGCTCTCGAGGAGAACGGTCAGTCGCTGACCGTGGATGGCAAGACCCGCTCGACCATCAGGTTCACCGACGAGCTCGGCCCCGGGCAGAGCTACGACGCGGACAAGGCGAAGTGGAGGCTGGAGATCGGCACCGCTGAGGGCGAGAACGCCAGCTCCGTCCAGCTCACGGACGCTGCCGGAACGGACCAGAACACCAGCGCCGGCGACTTCGACCTCGACGTCACGCTTCAACAGCGACGTCGCCTTCATCAGGTGCACCGGTCCCTTCGCGCCGCGCAGCAGCTACATCGTCCGCTACAGGTCGACGCACACCGACAACGGCAAGGTGCAGCCGGTGTGCGGTGACAAGAACTGACGCCACCGCGCTGCGGAACCAGTCTGCGGGGCCCCTACGCTGTGCTCTTTCGCCTCATCCTTCTCCATTAACGTCGAGGATGAAGCCCGGCTCGGTGGTTCGAGGATCACCAGAGCTCCTCACGGAACCCAGACCGGCAGGTGCCAGCGGACACCACCTTCAGCGGTCAGTGTCAACTGACCCTGCCTGGTGACGCGAAGGCAAGCGCCTACCCGGACTGGAAGGCCCCAGGCACTCTCAACCAGGAGGGTACTGGTGGTGACCTCGAGATGACCCTCGGCATCGGTGCCAGGACCGTGTTCAAGGACATCTTCCCCGTTGGAACGGTCCTCACTTCAACGAGGACCCGACGAACGCCTCGGCTACTCCCGAAGGTGTCGTCTGGGGCAAGCCAGCCTTCACGGTGACGGTCAGGCGCCAGCACCGCGACCGTGCGGACCAGGAGCTCACGCGCGTGACGCTGAGCAACTCCGCTGACGCCGTGCCCGTGGATCACGGTGACTTCACGATCACGAAGGCCTGGCCGGCGACAGCGACTTCAGCACTCCACCTTCCTGTTCACCCTACAGCTGCAGCAGCAGCACCACGGAAGCTTCCTGATGGTGAAGGGTGGGAAGACCTCAGGCACTCCGAGGAGGTCCAGGCTGGCTCGACCTGCACGTCACCGAGATCACCGGCTCCGCCTTCCGTGCGGGATACACGCTGACCGCCGCGGAGCCGCAGACCGTCACCATCACTAAGGATCAGGCGGCTGAGGTGAGCGATGACTAAGCACCTACACGAAGGCCAAGGGCTCGTTCTCGGTGACCAACTCCGTCGAGGGCGCCGAGGTCAGGGGACAGGTTCCACCTTCACCTACACCTGCGACAGCGGGGCGGAAGGGCGACCTCAAGGTCAAGGCCGATGGTACGGCGGTAGAACGGTCCGGAGCTGCCCGTGGGCACTGGAGTGCACCCATTCAGCGGGACGTGGACAGGGCTCAGGTCGACGGGTACACCCTCAAGGCCCCCGCGTCTCAGAAGGTGACTATTGGCGAGAAGGTGCTGGACCTGAAGTTCGCTGGTGTCGTACGCCTCTCTCAATGTTCCGACGCCGAGCGCTGGGGCGACTGCGAGAGCAAAGAGTGCTGGGGCGACCGCTGAAGCTCTTCCGCCGGGCCGAGTGCTGCGCCGAGTGCTGCTCCGGCTGACAGCCGGCTGCTGACGCTCAGTGCGGACGAATGCAAGCCCGGCGCTGACGCGAGCGCGAAGCGAGTGCTGGAGGCGACCGTCAGCTTCCGCCGAGGCCGAGTGCTGCGCCGAGTGCTGCTCCGGCTGACAAGCCCGCTGCTGACGCCAGTGCGGACCCGAATACCAAGCCCAGTGCTGAGGCGGGCGCGAAGCCGAGTGCGGAGGCGAGCGCGGACCCGGCTGACAAGCCGGCCGCGGCACTCCAGTGCGGACCCGAGATGCTGATAGCCCAGCGCTGGCGCGGGCAGGGGACCCGAACGCCGAAGCCGAGCGCCGAGCCGACTACGCCGAGCGCCAGTGCTGGCTCTGACGTGAACGGGGATCCGAATGCTGACGTGAACGGGACCCGAACGCCGGCCTAGCGCTGACGCGAGCAGCTCCACCGCTGCGGGTGACTCGTCGTCGGCCGGTGCGCCTGCGCCGGGACGTCCACCAGCTCGGCGGCGCCGAATGCGGCTCCGGAGCGCCCGGCGGTTCCGCGGGCGGTCCGCTGGCTAGCACCGGTGTCAGGATCGGTCTGCCTCTGGGCATCCGCCGTGGTCGCCGTGATGGGAGGGCTCTGCTGGTGAGCCGCCGCCGCGCCTGGCGCCGGCCTCCAGTTCCCTCCTCTCACAGGGACGGGTCCCCGGCCCACCTGAGTTCAGAACTCAGGTGGGCCCGGGGCTGTCTTGCCAGCAGCCGCACAGGCTGGGCAGGGAACAATCCCATCCCGTGCGCCGTGGGTGAGGCCCTACGGTGGCGCCATGGCTCCATCGTCGACGCGCGTCATCCGTTTCCTCTTTACCGCCATCGCCTTGGCGCGCACGGGTACGCCGGTTCGTTGCTGATGGAGTGCGTAGGCCGACAGGATTCTCCACAACGCAGGACTTTGGTGAGTGTTCGACGTCGTCGGGTCCTGGCCGTAACGACCGCGTCTCTTGCTCTCGCAGTGGCTGGGTGCTCGCCCTATGGCCATGGCGCGCAAGAGGCGGGAGCGGAAGGTGCAGCAGTACCTCTCTGGACTCGATGCCGTGGCGTCCGCGCGGGTGAGTGCACCCGGGTTCTCAGAGCCGGATCGTTGGACCGTGGATGTGCGACTCAAGATGATCCGTCCAAGGGTCAGTGGTAACAGTTGTGCGGGACGCCTACGCCAAGGTGCTGAACCTGACCGGGGCCAATGAGGTGAGGATGGTTGTCACCTGGGTCAAAGGGAAGACCTCTGTGTTCTGCTAACTGCCGATGAAGGAAGCCGACAAGGCCGCATCACGCACGGTGGAGGCGTTATCGCCCGGCATGGAGCGAGTCCAGATCGAGGAGGAGAGAATATCGTCGAGTACCGCACCACTGAAAACCCCCGGATCATTTCATCCTACCCGCCCACTTCCCCGGTGCTGAGCCTCGCCTCGCTGAGAGTCGAGCAGAGCATTCTCATTGGACGAGTCTCACTGCTATCTCCACGCCAAGGGCAAGGACCTCACATCTGTGCCGATCAAGCGTGCACTGGAAGCCATCCCCACCGACAAGCGGTACGGAGCGGTCCTGAGCCTGGAGGCGGAGGATTATAACAATCACCATGCCCGTCTCATATTCAAGAAATGGGTGAAGGACTGGCAGGATGAGGATGTTCAGCCCGACGCTGCGGTTCTCGCCACAGTACTCGGAAACCAGGTACTCAGAGGGTGGAGCTGCTTACCTCGGTGGAAAGCAAGGTCCAGCCGGTCGTCACCTGACATGCAAGTCCCGGCACCCATGGTCGGCCAGGAGATCCGCCTGAGAGGGGCGCCCATCCTCGCTGCCGCCCAGCAGCCGGCCGCCTCCTCGTCATAACAGTTGTTCCATGGGAATTGCGGTCAGTCTGTGCCCAGCTGGAGCCGGTCCCAGGATCGGAGGGTGACCCAGGCGCCAATCGCGGCGGTCATCACCGGAACTACCAGCAGCGATGTGCTGACGCATCATCATGGGTCATGGTCCGAGCAGCGGGATCGACCACGGGGTGTAGGTGCCGAGGCCGAGATCCGGCGGCCAGGTTGGTGACGACCAGGATCGCCAGTGTCAGCCCGATGCCGGCCAGGTAGCCGCGCCACCGCGTCGCCGCCCACGCGACCGACGGGACACCTGCGCTGAGCACCACTGAGACAAGCAACAGCGTCGCGAAGCAACCGGTGGCTCCTACCGCCCCCAGGCCGAGCAGTAACCCGCCGTCATCAGTAGTGCCGCTTCGCTGGCTCCCAGCAGAACCGCTCAAGATAGGGTTACTAGCATCTTCGCCGTCGCAATGGTTCGCGGGGCCGGCGGGATGGCGAACATGACACAATGGTTCCGTCGGTGAACTCCGCCCCGTGCTCCACGAGCATCACCACGCCCACGGCCAGGAGCATCGTTACGCTCACACTTGTCGCCCCCAGGGCCCGTGTAGCCGTCCCGAGCCGGGCGAGGGTCACCATTGAGGCATGCCTTTCGACCCAGATCAGTATCTCCGGCGTGCATTGCGGCGGTGCCCGCCGGCCGTGGTTGCCGCGAGCCAGAACGAGGCGGCCGCCGTCGCTACGCGTACGACCGTGGCCCGAGCCAACTTGCGGGCCTCAGGCCGATGACGATCTCGAGCGCTGCGATCCATGCCCATCATGAGGCCTCCGTCCGTTCACGGCTCGTTTCCGCGCGGGTGTCCCCGTCCCGCCTCTGACTCCAGGACAGTGCTGCTCTGCGGTCGGGTCCGCCGCCAGGACGGCGTCGAAGAAGACTCTCTCAAGGTCCGGGTGCCTCCGGGCGGCCCGGGCTCCTCGAGGCGCGATTGTGTCGATGATCCGCCCCGGTGCAGCACCTCAACCGGTCGGCGATGCGCGTCAGCTCATCAAGTGGTGCCCGGTCACCAGCACCGCGCCCGCCGCGCCGGTCGCCTCCCACAGAAGATCCCTGAATCCGACGACGGCCAGCGGATCAAGCCCGTTGGTCGGCTCATCGAGGACGACGACGTCCGGTTCATGCGCCAGGGCGCCGACAGGCCCACCTTCTGGCGCGTGCCCAGCGACGGGCGACGCACAGGTGTGTCGAGGCCAGCCGGTCAGCGCCAGCGCCTCACTCAACCGTTCCACTGCCCGCTCGGTGCGTTCAGGGTCGGCGCCGTGCAGGCGTGCGGCCACTCATGATGTTCTGCCGGGCCGTGAGCTCAGGGGTGGGACAACGGAGTCTCACGCAGGTGGCACTCGCCGCCAGACATCCCTGGGGGAGGAGGCGATATCACGAGCCGTGCAGAAGAACCCTGCCGGCGTCGGGACGCAGCATGCCCAGGATGACGCGCAGGGCCAGTGGTCTTCCCGGCGCCGTTGAGACCACGACGGCGCGGCACTCGCCGTCGGCGAGTGAAAGGCTGGTCGCGCAGAACAGGCTTCCCCCGCAGGGCGACGTGGACGCCCGCAACCTCCAGGGCCGCCGGTGCTGTACCGCTCATGTGTCCCCAGCAGGCTGAGAAGACCCCGGCTGAGGTCGCTGCCGCATCAGCCGCCCCGGTGTTGGCTGCATTGCTCTCGCCGGCCCAGGCGAGCAGGAGGCTGCTCGCCGCTCCCATGACGGCTCCGGCCGCGGCCTGTGCCGCCGCGTCGTCCACCCCGGGAGCGGCAAGCGCTGTGGCGATGGCGCGCTCGGTCTCCTGACCTGCGGTTCGCACGGCGGCCGCCAGTGACGGGGTGAGGGCTGCCAGCCAGATGCGTTCATGGAACTCTCGGGAGGACATCTCCTCGCGCGCCGACTCTGACTCATCGCCGCACGCGAGTCCCGCACGGCTCGGGTCAGTGGTCGCCACCGCTGTGGCTGAGCGCGCACCGCCTCGGCGCGATGAGCGGATCGAGACAGGTCCTCCACCACCACGGCCTCCTTGGTGGGAAGTAGCGGAAGAAGGTCATGTGAGAGACCCCGGCGGCCTTGGCGATCACGGCGACCGGGACGGCGTCGAACCCCTGCTCGGTGAACATCCGCAGTGCGGTGCGCCGAAGCAGGTCGGCGGTGGAGGCGCGTGGACTCATGCAGAAAATGTTAGTCACTCACATTATGTGAGTCAATAACATCTCTGATCGTTCTCCCGTCCGCGAGCCCCCGGAAGCCAGGAGCGCGGCGGGCACCACAGTCCCGATCGGTCGGGCGACACTGCCGGCCGTCGTCGTCGTCGGTAGCATGGGGCCGGATCACCCCAAAACCCCGGGAGGAACTGATGCACGAGCCCATCAAACTGGTCGACCGCGTCCAGGCCATCAACTGGAATCGCCTGACCGACGACAAGGACCTCGAGGTCTGGGACCGCCTCAGCGGCAACTTCTGGCTGCCCGAGAAGGTGCCGCTGTCCAACGACGTGCAGTCCTGGGCCACCTCAGCAGAGGCCGAGAAGAACGATGACCACCCGCGTCTTCACCGGCCTGACCCTCCTGGGACACGATCCAGGGAACGGTCGGCGCGGTCTCCCTCATCCCGGACGCCTGCACCCCTCACGAGGAGGCGGTGCTCGCTAACATCGCCTTCATGCGGTCGGTCCCGCCCGCTCCTGCTCCTCGATCTTCTCCACCCTCATCTCTGACGGCGGAGATCGGCAGGGCCTTCCGCTGGAGCGGGAGGAGACGCGAACCTCCAGCACGGGCCCGCATCATCCTGGACTACTACCGCGGCGACTGACCCCGAGAGCGCAAGGTCGCCTCCACCATGCTGGGTCCTTCCTCTTCTACTCCGGCTTCTACGCCCCCATGTACTGGTCCCAGCCACGCCAAGCTGACTAACACCGCCGACCTCATCCGCCTCATCATCCGTGACGGGGCCGTCCACGCTACTACATCGGCTACAAGTACCAGCTGGCCGTGCGCGAGTCCTCGCCCTGAGCGTCAGGCCGAGCTCAAGGACTACACCTTCGAGCTGCTCATGGAGCTCTACGACAACGAGGGAGCAGTACACGGAGGACCTCTACGATGAGCTCGGCCTGACCGAGGACGTCAAGAAGTTCCTGCGCTACAACGCCAACAAAGCCCTCATGAACCTGGGCTACGAGGCGCTGTTCCCGGCCGACGCCGTCGACGTCAACCAGCGATCCTCGCCTCCCTGTCCCCAACGCCGACGAGAACCACGACTTCTTCTCCGGCTCGGGTTCCTCCTACGTCATGGGCACGGCCGAGGCCACCCAGGACGAGGACTGGGACTTCTGAGGAGGAGGGCGGAGACGGGGAGCGCTCCCCTGGGTGGCCTCCCCATGGCAGAGGGTTCACGCCTGGCACACACTTTGCTGTCCCCAGCAGTGCAGAAAGGAATCCCCATGCGCTCCTCCGTCAAAGCTCTCTCCGTCGTCGCCGCCCTCGCCATGGCTGTCGGACTGTCCGCCTGTGATGAGGAGGAGGTCTCTAGCCCCTCCTCCGGTGGCGCCTCCGCGTCCAGCTCCGCCAAGGCGGACTCGGACGAGTCGGATGCATCCCCCTCTGATGACTCTCAGGAGGACAAGGACTCCAGGGCTCCAAGGATGACAGAAATCTCAGGACTCCAGAGGGCAAGAGTGGGTGAGACCACCAGAGTCCAGCTCCACCATTCAGAACATCCAGCCGGTGACCTTCAGGACGAGGAGATCGGCCTCACCCAGACCTGCGACAAAGGTGATCGAGGACTACGCCGCACCGAAGTACAAAGGCAAGTCGTGAGTTCAGACACGGTCTACCTGCTCACTGCACGCTCGACTTCAGTGGAGATATTGCTTTCCAGCAACACGATCGTGGACTCCACCTCGCTCCAGGGACAAAACGGAATCCGAGGCACAAGGCGGATGAGTGCAGGGCGCTGCTGGCCGACGACCTGAAGGATGACGGACTTGAGGGTGTTCGACTCCGGGGACTCCGGATCCACGCATGTTGAGGGCTGGGTCTCCATGGCTGCGTCACGGAGTCGACAAGCTGGAAAAGCCCTTCTCCGAGGGCACCACCAGCATCGTCTACGACCCGCGCAGCCGGAAGGGCATCCAGTCCGGCAAGCAGTACGCAACCTACTCCGACACCCAGGACCTCGTGCTCAAGTAGGGCGGATCCGATTCTCTTCCCAGCGACGTCAGGGGCTTCTGAGGACTGTTGTCGTCTCATTTCCTGACGGAGTTGAGGGTAAGGGGCTATGGTGCTTTTCGCGGCGCTGGCCTTGCTCTGTGTCGAAGGAACGAAAGGTACTGTCATGAAATCCACGATCAAGGCTGTCGCAGCGGTGGCCGCCCTGGCCCTGTCTCTTGGCCTGTCCGCCTGCGGAGGCCAGGAAGCCGAGACGGACTCGGAGAAATCAAGCCGGACAACGGCCTCGCGAGCGAGCGATGACAAGTCCTCCGAGGCCAGATCCGACGCGTCGGAGTCAGCCTCGAGTAAGGCATCGAGCAAGGAATCGTCTACACCCACCGGCTCGGCGTCGAGGCTCGAGCAGCGCGAAGGCATCCTCGCCTCAGGGCGGTGAGACGCTGCCCACCGGTGAGAAGGTGGAGAGCAGTGATCCCATCGTCATCAAGGACCAGGCGATCAGGGCTGACCCAGACCTGCGACAAGATCGTCTACGACTACTCGGCGCCTTCAAGGGGACGGAGAAGGGCAGCCAGGACAAGATCTTCCTGCTTCACTGCAAGATGGAGTTCAGCGGTGAGGTCTCCTTCAGCGGCAAGGTCACCGCCTACCAGGAAATCCAGTCAAGGAAGGACTACCTCAACGCTGATGTAGAAGACGACCCTGGTCGAGCAGGATCTCAAGGACGCCGGCCTCGAGGCCGGTGGGGGCCGGCACGGCATCCACGGGCTCCAAGAGCGTTGACGGATGGGTCCCCTTCGTGGCCCCAGCCGGTGCGGGGCAAGAACGACTACCTGACGCGGGACAACATGGTGTTCGTCTACAACCGTGAGGCAACGACCTTCGACGGTACCAGGAAGACCTACAGGCCTACTCCGACCGGCACGACATCGTCATCAAAGTAGCTCTTCCGCACGTCCGGCCACTCCAGGGCGACGCCGTTGTTCTGCGTCGTCGTGGACCGTCCGTCACCGGCGGAGGTCCACGACGCGCAGTCAGCTTCGGTGCGCCTCGACTTCGGTAACGTGCTGTCATGACGTCATCCGAGGGTGACTCGCCCCGTCCGACAGCGCCGCCCGTCTACCGGGACAGCCCGTCCAAGATGTCGGAGGTTGATGCCCGCTCCTGGAGCATCGATGACGTCCTGGACGCCGTCTTCTTCGCCATCGCAGCCGTCGCCACGCTGTGGCTGGCCTGGCTGCTCATCGGCTCAGGCTGGCACCTCGATCCGGTGCTCGTGGTCAACTCCCTGCTGTTCTGGGCGGTCCTGGCCTATCTCGCCCTGCCGCGGCTCCACCAGGTCCTCACCTGGCTCTACGTCCCCGACTATTTCATCGGCCGCACCCGCACCCCCGACGGGCTCCTGGGCGACCCCGTCAACCTCGCTGTCAGGGCGACGAGGAGGACATTCACGAGGCGATGATCGCGGCCGGCTGGGTGCGCTCGACCCCATCACCCTGCGCACCTCCTGGCGCATCATCGTCTCCTCGCTGCTGCGCGCTCCTACCAGCCGCCCCGGTCTCCAGCCTCATGCTCTTCGGGCGCAAGCAGAGCTTTGCCCTATCAGAAGGAGGTTGAGGCAACCCCGCCCAGCGCCACCACATCCGCTTCTGGTACTGCCCACGCCCGGCTGGTCGCTGCCCGGCGGCGGGCACGTGGACTGGCTGGCCGCCGCCACCTACGACCCGCGCCGTCGGCTGAGCGCCCTCACCCTCCAGGTCACCCACAAGATCGACGCCGATATCGACATCAGGCGCAACTACGTCGTCGACGACGTCCGCTGAGCCAACGAGGCCGCCGACCTGGAGATCTGGCCGGACTTCTTCGCCTCCTACCACGACAAGAACGGGGAGGGACCGGGTGGTCACCGACGGCGCCCTTCACGTGCTCGACCTTAACGAGGTGGTTCCCGGATCCGACGCCGGGCTCTCCCTGCAGCAGCCCGCCTGGCCGACCACCAGGCCCGCCGCCGTCGCCCCAGCCAGCTCGTCATCGCCCTGGCGCTCATCGGGCTCGCGATGACGGTCGGATCCTGCGCGTGGCCCGCATCGACATCACCCAGGTGCTGGAGGGCCGCTCCGTTCCGGAGGAGGACCCGGGGCGGTTACCGCCGTCGTCGCTCTCATCGCCACGGTCTCTGCCGGCCTGATGCTCCTCACCGCCGCCCTGGGGGTCGCAGCCTGGCGCGGGCACCCGCGCAGCCACATCGCCCTCATGGCGACCCCTCGTCCTGGGTGTCGCCACTGATATGGTTCAGGTCTCCAGCCTCGGGGTTCGGCAGGCGACTCTCGGCCTGGTCGTCACCAGCGCGCTCCAGGTCCTGGCCCTGCTGGCGCTCTCGGCCCGGCAGGTCCGCGAGTGGGAGCACGCCCGCAGGAGGGCGGCTATGCCGACCGTGCGGACGCACGGGGCGACCGGGCGGCAGTTAGGCTGGGCTCATGAGCGAGTACCCTGGCGGGACCGCAGGACAATGGCGCCGGCGACGCAGGGCCGGCGGCACGGTCCGGCCGGCACACCAGCCACGTCAGTCACGTCAGTCACGTCGACGAGGTCCCGGCCCGTCGACGGCGACCGCGAGCACGTGCGCTTCGGCATCCCCTTCAACGGGGTCCCTGCCCATCTGGCACGACGACGCGACCATCACCTGGCACCGGCCGGCCGACGACACCGACCTGTCCACCGTCCTGGGCATGGGGCTGGTGGAGTCGAGCCCAGCCCCGCCAGGCAGCCGGCTGGCAGGAGCGCGTCGAGACCGGCATCCTCACCGACGCCGGTCGCCTCCTGCTGCCTCAAAGGCAGCCACGCCGTCGGGCCGCCGCGCCATCAACGACCCCCGGCGAGGGGCCCCTATCCCCCTGCAGGCGCCGCTGAGCTACGCGGAGGCCATGGAGGGGGTCTTCGACATCGTTGGCTTCGGCATCCACATCGGCCGCATCATGCTGCGCGCCGCCCGCGACGGCGGCATCATCGTGTTCACTTTGCGTGCGCCGCGCGACCCGAGCCGCACCACATCCTGTCCGTGCCCGCGCAGGTCGACGACCGCGGCGTCATGAGCTTCCACCTGGGGACGCTCCAGGAGATGGAGGGCGGCGCCTGGGACTCCGCCACCCACCAGGACGGCATGGCCCTGCTTGACCTCACTATCCCCTACTCCGACCTCGTGGCCGAGGCCAGCCCCAACAGCGAAGAGGGGCTCGACGCCGACAGCGTCCTGGAGATGGCGCAGCCGGTCGTCCAGTGCATCCTCAAACCCGGCTACCCCTTCGCCCTGGGGCCTCCATCCTCCTGCCGCAGGCCCGGCTGAGCCGAGGCGGGCCCACAGGCCGGGCTGGGGCTGGCGGCCGACGTCGAGTGCTGACCTGCCTGCTAGGCACGAGGGCCGGGTGCCACTGGAGGAGGTTGGGTGCACCTCCGGGTAGGTGGGGCCTTCGTGCAGTACAGTCAAGCCTTGGCCAGTAGATCCCCACCCTCGTGGAGTAGGCAGACTCAGCCGGCTTCGGGTCGAAGTGGCGGCTGCGGTTCGCGCCGAGGACGTACTTCCCGATCGAGGACTGCGTTTTCCTCCAGACCGCTGGGATCTCCCGCAGTCATCTGGGGGACAGCGCAGTCCTGGTACCGAAAGTAAGTCCTCGATGGGACGGTGGCTCCCGCGGCGCTGGTGGTTGGGCCGTGCTGGACTCTCGCGCGGCCTGAACGATCTGCCCCGCCCCACTGCCCCCTCCGGCGCCATCCAGGAGCGCATGCTTGCCAGACCGAGGAGCGCTGCGGCGCTGGCTCAGGGCGACCCGGGCCGGTGCGACCGGCCAGGCTGGGCTTCATCCCACATGAGCGCGAGAAACAAGAGTCTTTGGTGGTGAGATCGTCTAAGGCTAGGCTTACCTTGACCGTCGTGACTTGAGACTGATTCGTGACTTGGAGGTCGAGTGTTTCTCGCCAACCTGCTCATCGCCCTGAGGGAAGGCCTGGAGGCGGCGCTCGTTGTCAGCATCATCGTCGCCTACCTCGTCAAGGCCGACCGCCGCGACGCCCTGCCCTAGCTGTGGCTCGGGGTCGGGCTGGCGGCGCTGATCCCGCTGGTCGCCGGCGCCATCATGACCTGGGGCCCCAAGACCCCTCACCTTCCAGGCCCAGGAGATCCTCGGCGGCACCCTGTCCTTCGTCGCCGTCGGCATGGTGACCTGGATGATCTTCTGGATGGGGAAGAACGCCCGTGAGCTCAAGGGCGAGCTGGAGGGATCGCTGTCCAAGTCCCTCTCCGCAGGCAGCTCCGGCTGGGGCGTCGTCTGGATCGCCGTCGTCGCCGTCGGGCGCGAGGGTGGAGACCGCCCTGTTCATGTGGCAGCCACCGTGCGCTCCAGCATCAGAGCTCCACCATGCAGACGACGGCGGGCGTCATCACCGGCCCTCGTCCCTGGCCATCGTGCTGGGCGTTCTCATCTACCAGGGCGCCGTGCGCATCAACCTGCGCGTCTTCTTCGCCGTGACCGGCTACTTCCTCGTTGTCGTCGCCGCCGGCATCGTCGCCTACGGCGTCGGTGACCTGCAGGAGGCGAATGTTCTTCCCGGCTTCACGAACCACGCCTGGGACCTGTCCCGCTACCTGCCCGACGGCGCCTCGCCCTTCCACTGGCTCTATGTGCTGCTCCAGGCCATGTTCCAGTTCAACCTCCAGCCCACCGTCCTGCGGGTCGTGGGCTGGTGGATCTCATCGTCCCAACCCTGGTCTCTCCTCACCCTTCAGATCACGGGCCGATGGTCCTCGCCCGCGCGCGCAGATCGAGGCCACCCCGGCGGCCGCGAGCGCCGATAGAGTCCGACGCCGAGGGCCCGCCGACGCCGTCGCGACCCCTGACCTCCCTCCCGCCCCTGTCCACGCCACTCCTCGCAAAGGAAAGACCATGCCCACCATCAAGCGACGCAATGTCCTCACCCTGCTCCCCCTGACCGCCATGGGCTGGGCCTGGCCGCCCTGCGCCGACAACCCCAAGAACGCCAAGGGCAGCGCCTCCGGCTCAGGGCGCCCCAGGAGATCACGGTGACCCTCACCGACGACGCCTGCAAGCTCTCCTCGACCTCCTTCCCCTCAGGCGTGGTCACCTCACCATCACCAACTCCGGCACGGCCCCCAGCGAGGCTGGGATCCTCACCGAGACAAGCTCCAGATCGTCTCCGAGCAGGAGAACATCGGCCCAGCACCACCACGAAGCTCACCACCTCTCCCTCAAGGAGGCACCTACTACGCCGCCTGCAAGCCCAACATGGTCAGCGAGCTCAAGGGCGTCACCGAGCTGAAGATCACCAAGGGCGCCGCCGTCGACATCCAGTGCCGACGAGGCCAAGGCGCGCGAGGCCGCCGTCACCAACTACACCGCCTACGTGCGCGACCAGACCGGCCAGCTGCTCACCGCCAGCCCAGGGCTTCGTCACCGCACACTCCGGCGACACCGACACCGCCAAGAGCCTCTACCCGCTGGCGCGCCAGTACTACGAGCGCATCAGGCCCACCGCCGAGTCCTTCGGCCTCAAGGGAGGCCGGCGACCTCGACGCCGCCCTGGACACCCGCGTCCAGGACCTCGCCGCCGGCGCCGGCAAAGGCCGTCACCGACAAGGACGTCCTCGCCGGATGGACCGGTTGGCACCGTATCGAAGGCCGACCTGTGTCTGGGACTCCTCCAGTCCCTTCAAGTTCGCCGACGACGCCTCCCGCAAGAAGGTCGCCGACCAGCTCAACGCCGACACCAAGTCGCTCTACGACCTCGTCTGCAGGGAACATCACCGGCGCCAGCGGCTAAGAAGTTCGAGCTCGGGCTCGAGGATGTCGCCAAGGCGCCTCCGGCCTCCCTAGAGGAGGTCGCCAGCTCCAAGATCGTCGGCGAGGAGAGACCTTCTCCCACACCGACCTCTACGACTTCCAGGCCAACGTCGAGGGTGCCAAGGTCGCCTACAGCAACGTCAGAGGACCTCATGAGAAGAAGGACTCCAAGCTCGCCGAGAAGATCACCGGCCAGTTCACGGCGGTTGAGAAGCTCATCGCGAACCACGTCTCCGGGAAGGCCTCCAACGGCCAGCCCACCTACGTGGACTACTCCACCATCGCCTCGGTCCAGAGGACGCCGGCGAGACCCCGGACAAGAACGCCCTACACCGACACCCAGCGCAAGTTCTCCGACGCCGTCAACGCCCTGAGCGAGTCGCTGTCCAAGGTTGCCGGAACCGTCCTCTGAGGCGGCGGCGCCAGAGCAACCCGGACACCCCGGAAGGAGACAGCAGTGAGTGGCAAGCCGGCCCACGAGTCGGACACCTCCCGGTCGCCGACGACGCGACCCAGGACGAGACCCTGGACGAGCCTCAGGACAAGACCGCGCGGGCGCAGCGAGGTCGCAGGCACCGACGTCGGAAGGCCCCGGTGACAGCTCCTCGGCCTCCGACGCGGCGGAGCAGTCCGAGGGGCGAGGCACCCCGACAGGGCTGACCAGCCGGAGAGCCGGATGCGACTGGGACGCCCGGATCGGCCGGGAAGCCCGGCGCCAAGGGCACCAGCCGCCGCGCCATGTTCACCGGTGCCGGCCTGGGCGCCGCGCTCGCGAGGCCTGGCCGGTGTGGCCGGGGCCGCGCCTGGAGGCCTCCCGCCGTCCCGAGGAGGCCATCCTCACGACCTACCCCTTCCAGGGGTGACCACCAGGCGGGGATCACCACCCCGCCCAGGACAACATGTTCACCGCGGCCTTCGACGTCTCTGCCACCGACGTCGAGGGCTCAAGACCCTCCTGTCCGAATGGGCCGTGGCCGCCGAGCAGATGACCGCCGGCGAGCTCATCGGCGGCCAGCCCAGCTCAACAAGCAGCTGCCGCCCAAGGACACCGGCGAGGCCTGGGGCTACAAAGCCCAACGGCCTGACCATCACCTTCGGCGTGGGCAAGGGCCTGTTCGTCGACGCCGACGGCAGGGACCGCTTCGGCCTGGCCGCCAAGATGCCCGCCGTCCTCAAGGAGGCATGCCCTCCTTCGCCGGTGACCAGCTCCACGCCGCCCAGTCCGACGGCGACCTGCTCATCGAGGCCTGTTCCAACGACGCCCAGGTGTGTCCACGCGATCCGCAACCTCACCCGCATCGCCTTCAGGGACCGCCACACTGCGGTGGAGCCAGGTCGGCTACGGGCGCACGTCGTCGACTCCGTGGACCAGGAGACGCCGCGCAACCTCTTCGGCTTCAAGGACGGCACCAACAACATCAAGGCCGAGGGACTCCACCGACCAGCTCAATAAGCACCTGTGGGTCCAGAAGGGCGACGACGCCGCAGCCAGTGGATGACGGGCGGCACCTACGTGGCCCGGCGCATCCGCATGCTCGCCGAGATCTGGGACCGCCTGCGGCTCATCGAGCAGGAGCAGACCATGGGGCGCGACAAGCGCCACGGGGGCGCCGCTGAGCATCGCCAACCCCACGAAGGCCTCCGAGGGTTCACGGCCGTGGACTACAAGGCCAAGGACGACAAGAGGCGAGACGCTCGTGCCGGCCGACGCGCATATCGCCGTCGTCTCACCGGAGCAGAACCAGGGGCGCCGGATGCTGCGCCGCGGCTGCAACTTCACCGACGGCTCCGACTCCTGGGGCGGCTGCAGACCGGCCTGTTCTTCATCGCCTTCGTGCGTGACCCGCGCACGAACTTCTACCCGATCCTGGACCGCATGACTAAGAGCGACGCCCTCCAGGAGTACCTCAAGCACGAGGCCTCGGCGCTGTTCGCGATCCCCCCGGGCATCAAGGAGGGCGACACCATGGTGGCCGCCTCGCTCTTCAGCTGAGGACGGGGAGGGGCGGTCCGGGCGGGCCGCAGTGGTGGCTGCGGTCCGCCGGAACGTACTTCCCGATCGAGGACTGCGCTTTCCTCCAGGCCACTGGGATCTCCCCGTCGCCATCTGGGGGAGAACGCAGTCCTCGTTGCAAAAGTACGTCCTCGATGGGGCGGTGGCTCTCGCCGTGCGGGTGGCAGTCAGCGGTCGGCGTTGGCCAGTGCCTTGGAAACCGGTGATCGCGATCAGTGCCACGGCCAGGATGCCGGCCAGGATGAGAGCCAGCGTCCCGAAGGTGGGCGACGACGTCGCCAGGAGCGGGCCGGCGCTCGTGCCGACGAACAGGATGAACCCGTTGAGCGCCATGCCACTGCCGCGGTTGGGTGCGGAGACCAGTCCATAGAGGCTAATCATTGCCGGCGCAGCCAGCGCTACCCCGGCGACGTACACGATGCTGCCGGCCACCAGGCCCACCAGGCTCTGCGCCAGCAGTGCCTCACCGAGCATGCCCAATGCCGACACCCCGAAGCCCAGCCGGGCTATCTGCGCCCAGGACCACCTGGCCGCGAGCCGGCCCGCCACGAGGCTGAGGAACATGGCCGGCAGGGCCATCAGGCGAACGAGAATGATCGTCGACGGCCGCATGCCCAGCGACTCCAGATGGCCGCCGATCCCCGTGTACATGGCGACGAACACCATGAGCAGCGTGACGTGCGCCAGGCTGAGCGCCAGAACCGCCGGCCTGACTGCGAGCCGGCCCAGCGATGCGAACTGCCCCCGAAGCGAGGAGCCCGAAGGGCTGGAGGCGGCGTCGTGCACGGCGGCGAGAACGACCGCCAGGGCCACGGCCAGCAGTCCGCCGCACAGAGGGAAGAACCACCGCCACCCCAGGTGCAGCGCGACCAGCGAGGCCAGCACCTGGCCAAAGATGCCTGCCACGAGGAACGACGTCGACATCGCCCCGATCGCCCCGGCCCGCCTCGGTGGCGCCAGCGCCTCGGACAGGTAGGCCAGGGCCACGGGTGCGAAAACCGGAAGCGCTCAGGCCCTGGATCGCGCGCAGGGCCGCGAGGACTGGGAGGGATGGAGCCAGGGCGCAGCAGACGGTGGAGACGGTGAGGGTCCCCAGCGCGAGCGCCATGGTCCTCCTCCTGCCGTAGTGGTCGGAGACCGGCCCCCAGATGAGGAAGCCTGCGGCGTAAGTGAGGCTGAAGGCCGTCGACAGGGCGACAGTGGCATTGCCACGGAGGTCGGTCGAGATTAGGGGCGAGACAGGGGGATGGCGGCGTACAGCTGGGTGAGGACGAGTAGCGCGGTGACCACGAGGGCGGCGGTCGCGCCGCTGCCGGTGGGGTAGGCGGGAGAGGTCGAACGAGTCGTCGACCGGGTCGAGGACTCGGAGGAGTGGGTGACGTCGGGATGTTGATCGGGCCGGTGCACGGGAGACATGAGAACCCTTTCCAACGTAAACGTTGAAAAGTGACCCTATGTAGACTGGAGGAGTAGTTGCAGCAGTAGCGTTGGGTTTGCCGCCGGCGCTCGCGGACACAGGAGACGGGTGTCATGGCCTGGGACACTGAGGGGACCAAGCGCAAGATCAAGGACGCCGCCACCGCCGAGTTCACTCTCCGTGGGCCTGCTGGGACCACCGTCGAGCGGATCGCCAAGCGGGCCGGGGTCAACAAGGAGCGCGTCTACAACTACTTCGGCTCCAAGGACCGCTTGTTCTCCGCAGTCCTGCGCGACGAGCTGACCAGGGCTGCCGAGGCCGTTCCGCCCGCCTTCGATGACGGCGAGGATGCGGGGACTACGCCGGGCGCCTCTACGACTACCACCGGCAGCGCCCCGAGCTCATCCGGCTGCTGTGCTGGGAGGCCCTCACCTTCGACGACGAGGTGCCCGAGGAGGAGCTGCGGCGCGAGCACTATCAGCGCAAGATCGCCGGGGTGCGCAGTGGCCAGGACTCCGGCGTCCTGACCCGGGACGTCGACCCTGGGGCGCTCATGGTCATGCTCATGTCGCTGACCGGCTGGTGGTCCACCGTGCCCCAGGTGGCCCGGATGCTGTGTGGGCCCCTCGAGGATGAGGAGGCGCACGAACGTCAGCGCGCCGTCGTCGTCGACGCGGCACGTCGGCTCGCCGCACCTCGCGACTGAGCGTGGGGAGGCCGCTGGGCCAAGATAGGGCCATGCGCGACCTGAACGACTGACCCGCCCCACCGTCCCCTCCGGCGCCATCCAGGAGCGCATGCTCGCCGAGACCGAGGAGCGCCGTGGCGTCGTCGGCCCGGCACCGGCCCTGCCGACGACGCCGGAGCCCCCATCGCCCTGCGCGCCGCCCTGGGGAGGTCGTCGCCGAGCTGGCCCGCAGATCGTCGAGGCTCTCCCACGACATCCACGACCACCCCGAGACCGGCTACGAGGCACCCGCCCGGCCCTACGGTCGCCGAGCTCCTGCGCCGCCACGGCAGTGAGCCCGAGGTCGGCGTCTACGGCATGGACACCGCCCCTGCGCGCCGGGATCGCGGGCCCGGCAGCACCGGCGGTGCAGACGCGGCGACCGGAGGCTCCGGTGAGTCCGCGGCACCATCGCCATCCTCGCCGAGTACGACGCCCTGCCCGGCATCGGCCACGGCTGCAGCCACAACGTCATGTGCGCCAACTCCGTGGGTGCCTTCGCCCTGGCCGCCCTGGCCCGCACCCGCCCAGGCGCCCCTGCCTGGCCGCGTCGTCCTGCAGACCACGCCCGCCGAGGGAGAACTCGACCGCCAGGAGGATCCTGGCCGTGCGCGCATGCTCGACGGCGTCGACGCCGCCATCCAGACCCACTCCTACGCCCACGACGTCACCCACCAGACCTGGCTGGGCGTGCGCCGCCTGCGCGTCATCTTCCACGGCGTGCCGGCCCATGCCGCCTCCCAGCCCTTCTATGGGCCGCAACGCCCTGGATGCCGCGACCCTGGCCCTGACCGGTATCGGCCTGCTGCGCCAGCAGATGCTCCCCATGGACCGCCTCCACGCCATCATCACCGACGGCGGCCAGGTCCCCAACATCATCCCCGAGCGCACCGAGCTGTCCATCATGGTGCGCTCCGAAGTACCTCAGAGACCCTCAAGGAGATCGCCGAGCGGGTCGAGGAGGTCCTCACAGCGCCGCCCTCGCGAGCCGGCACGAGGCGTTGAGATCCTCACCTCCGAGTACTGCAACGAGGTCCCCGTCCGCGACAACGGCCCCCTGCTGACCTCCTGGGTGCGCTCCCAGCGCAGCGCGGCCGTGACCCCTGGCCGCCGGGGTCCCTGCCCGAGACTATCGCCGCCGGCACCGACTTCGGCAACGTGTCCCAGCGCGTGCCCGGCATCCACCCGCTCATCAAGGTCACCGACCGCCTGACGTCGCCCTCCACACCCCCGCCATGACCGAGGGCCGCCGGCGCCCCACCGGGGATGCGGCCGCGCTCCGGCACGCCTACAGGGCTGGCTGCCGTTGCCCTGGACTGGTTGCACGACGCCGAGCTGCGCCGGGCCGTGCGCGCCGACTTCGAGGCCAGTGGCGGGGCGATCGACGTCGCCGGCTTCTGGGAGGTGAGGCGGGCTCAGGCCGCCAGGGCGGCGGATGAGCAGCGCGGGGTCGATGCGCACTCGCATGCCCTGCGTGGGCGCCAGCAGGTCGCCGTCGACCTCCACCAGGGCCGGCGCCGAGGCTGGACGGCCACCTCCCGCCGCGGCGCATCACCACCCGCCCCAGTGAGCGGCCCGACTCCGAGTAGTGCGCTGCGTGGGGCGGCGGCACCTGGCGCGCCAGCGAGCTCCAGCCCGCCAGGCCCGCCACCGTGTCGATGGCGGCGACGTCGAGCAGGCCGTCATCGGTGCGGGCCTGCGGCGGCAGGGTTGATCCCTGCCGGCAGGGCGGCCGCCGTTAGCCACCCAGCAGGGTTGCGGGCCCGCAGGCGCTCCACGCGCCGCGCGCCGGCCCTCGTCCAGGAGGCTGAGGACCAGGTCCATGCGCGGCGAGCCCAGGTTCTCCATGGCCGCCAGCGCGTGGGCGCCCAGCCGACCCGAGCCTTGAGGGCCGGGCGCGTGGAGGCCACCGAGCCCGGCGTCGAGAGCCCGAGTCCCGGCCACCACCATGCAGGCGTGCTCGTCGCCGGTGTGGGCCAGGTCCACTGATGCGGCCGGCGGGTCGCCCTCTGGATCGTGCGCACGGCCCGGACCGCCTCCAGCCGACAGCTGCCGGGAGTCGGCCGGGTTGGTCAGGTCGGCAGGGTGGGCTGGGGAGTCCGGCGGCGCTGCTGCGGCTGGGCCCGTCAGGGCTGCGGAGTCTGCCCGCCCGCGGGGCGCCCGATGACGCCGGGTCCGGACAGGATGTTGGGATCGGTACAGGGCTCGGTGCACTCGCCAGATCGGCGGCAAGATCGACGCCGTGGGCCAGCCACCCGGGCCGCGGCGGGCGTCCTCGACTCGGCACCCCGAGGTTGCGGGCCGCCAGTTCGCTGTGCCCAGCAGGACGATGCCCATCTGAGCGTCGGTGCTGGCCAGCCGGCCGCCACCGAGCGCACCGTTCCGTCACCGCCGGCTGCCACCACCACCCTCGCCCCGGCCGCCAGGGCCAGGGCGCGCCTGCATCATGCCGGGCTCGGGACGCTCGTCTCCAGCCACAGCGGGCCCAGCGTGGCCCGCCTCGCGCAACTGCCTCTCAGCAGGGGCGCGCACCGCGACGGTGACGCGCGGCTTGGAGGGTTGACGACGCAGGCCAGTGGCCGCCGGTGCGCGTCGTCGCCCGGGATGCCGCCGTCGAGTGCCGCCGTCATGGGGCAGGCTAGTCGCTGGCGGCCCCAGGTCACGGCCCGGCGGGGGACCGGTGGGGACCAGCGGGCGAGGAGCGGACCCGTAGAGCTCAGACCGCCGGCGAGTGAGGCCCCGGAGGGGCCTCAGGCCGCGGCCAGAGCCGTGACGGGGGTCACGGGCAGGGTCGACCTCTCGCACCAGGTGCGAGATGAGCTCAACCAGCGGCGAAGTCGGCGCCGCGGGAGGAGACCCGGTGCACCAGGCCCATGCGGCGCATCGGCGCCTCGTCGCCGAAGCGGGCGACGCCGTACTCCGAGGAGGGCTCAACAGCTGGAGCGCCCCCTCGGGGATGATCGTCACGCCCGAGCCGTGGGCGACCATGCGGGTGACCGTCGACAGGGTGGTGGCCACCGCGACCGGGGCTGGGAGCCGTGGCGCTGACACAGGGCCAGGGTCTGGTCGCGCAGGCAGTTGCCCTCGTCGAGCAGGAGGAGGGCTGGTCGTCGAGCTCGGCGGGGCTCACGTCCGTGCGGCCGGCCCAGGGTGGTCGGCGGCGGTGAGGACGACGAGCCGCTCGTCGAGACATCGGGATCGCGGTGGTGCGCTGGAGGTCGTCACTCAGGGCGATGATGGCGGCGTCGAGGCGCCCCTGGGCGAGCTGGTCAGGGTTGTCCCCGGTGACCATCTCGCGCGGGTCAGGTCCATCTGGGGCAGGGCCTCACGCGGGCCGTCGATGAGGCAGGGGCCAGGTAGGGCGCGATGGTGGGATGACGCGGGCGCATCGTGTGCCGCTCAGGGCGGCGCCCTGGCTGGAGCGGCCTCGTTGAAGGCCTCGGCGGCTAGGACGGCGTCAGGCGTGGGGCAGTGAGGGCCTCGCCCAGGGGTGACCAGGACACGACGGGTGGTGCGCTCCGCGCTCGCCGCCGACGCGCTTCTCCAGTGCGGTGATGGCCTGGGACGCAGGCTGGGCTGGCTGACTCCGAGGCGCCGCGGCGGCCTCGCCGAAGTGCTGGGTGGTCGCACGGCGCTCACGAGGCCCTCAGCTGGGAGAAGGACGGAGATGATGTGGTCGGCATGAGTGGTGGTCCTGTGGTCGGGGCCCGCATGCGTGGCGGTCAGGCGAGGCCTGATATGACGGAGTGACGAAAATCGAGGGACAGACGACTAGCCGAGGAGGCAGGGAGGATGGTGCGGTGGGAGTGTGGGCGAGCCTCCAGCGTGGCGGCTCAGGAAACACCGTCGGGAACGACAAAGGTGCACCGATTGAAATGGATTCTATTCACAGGTGGATTGCGTTGGTAAAGAGGGGTGTGGGTCACGTTCGTCGTCGGGGCGGTAGTGCGGGTGAGTGAGCGTGTTTTGGGGCGCGGCCTCGCCGGCCCCACCCGCGACCATCTGATCTCCGGATCATTCCTGGGATTCAGGGCCCCAGGTGACTCCCGACGGCGGACCGGTCGCCCGGGGATCGACGATCGGATCCGCCCGTTGCGCCCTCCAGTGTCGGCTCGGCCACGTACCCGTGACTTTGGTCGTCCCCGACTCGCTCCGCCTCCGCAGCCCGCCGCGCTCGCGCTCCGGATCGGACCGGGGCGCTGCCCGAATGCTGTCCGGGGCGCGGTCCTGACTACACTCAGGACCATGAGTCGACCTGCGTGCGCTTCGTAGGAGACCCCGAGCCCTTCCGCGCCAGCCAGCGAGGCCCGTGGAGCCGACGTCGATCTCGTCGACCGCGTCATCGCCGCCGACGAGACCCGCCGTCAGGCGCTGGCCGCCTTCGAGAACCTCCGCGCCGAGCGAAGCAGGTCTCCCGGTCCGTGGGAAGGCCTCCCGGGAGGAGCGCCAGCGATCCTGGCCAACGCTAAGGGCTGGCCGAGCAGGTCAAGGCCGCCGAGGCCGCCTCCTCGGCCGCCGCCGCCGAGCTCGACGACCGCCCGCCAGTTCGCCAGCCTCATCGAGGGGGCGCCCTCAGGCGGCGAGGAGGACTACGTCGTCCTGCGCCACGGGGCGGCGAGCCCCGCGACTTCGCCGCCGAGGCTTCAGCCCGCCGACCACCTGGCGATCGGCGAGGGCCTGGACATCGATGACACCCGCCGCGGCGCCAAGGGTCTCGGCGCCCGCTTCTACTACCTCAAGGGCTGGGGCATGCGCCTGGGCTTTCGCGCTCATGCCACCGCCGCCCTGGAGCCGCCGCTCGCCACGGCTTCACCCCGATGACCACCCCACCTCATCACCCGCAGGTCATGGGCGGCACCGGCTTCCTGGGCGCCCCACGGCGACGGATCTACTACCTGCCCGCCGACGACCTCTACCTCACCGGCACCTCCGAGGTGGCTCTGGCCCGGCTACCACGCCGACGGATCCTCGACCTGTCCGCCGGGCCCAAGCGCTACATGGGCTGGTCACCGCTACCGGCGCGAGGCCGCAGGGCCCGCCGGCAAGGACACCCGCGCGGCATCATCCGCGTCCACCAGTTCAACAAGGCGGAGATGTTCTCCTACTGCCGCCCGAGGACGCCGAGGCCGAGCACGCCCGGCTCCTGGCCATGGAGGAGAGATGCTGGCCCTGGTCGAGCTGCCCTACCGGGTCATCGGCACCGCCGCCGGGGACCTGGGCTCCTCCGCCGCCCGCAAGTTCGACTGCGAGGCCTGGCTGCCCACAGCAGCGCTGGATGGAGGTCACCTCCACCTCCAACTGCACCACCTACCAGGCTCGCCGCCTGGCCGTGCGCGAGCGCCGCGAGGCGCTACGAGCCCCGTGGCCACCCTCAGCTGGGACCCTGGCCACCACCCGCTGGATGGTCGCCATCCTGGAGAACCACCAGCAGGCTGACGGCTCGGTGCGCGTGCCTGCAGGGCCTGCGCCCCTACCTGGGCGGCCTGGAGGTCATCGAGGCCTCATCGGGAGGCCCACCGTCTGAGGGCCGCCCCAGAACCCCGCGCCCACCTCCAGCCCGGGTGCTGGCCGCGAGACCGACGCCGTCAGCGAGCCCGCCGGCTCCACGCCCCACCGCGGCAACGGCCCGGCCCGTCAACCCCGCCACCGGCATCGCCCCGGCCGGCCAGCCCTGACCCACCCGGGCGGCTCCACGGAGTACGTCGGGCACCTCGAGGACAGCCCGGGCAGGCCGCAGGCACCGGCGAGGCGCGCCCTGCGCCGTCGGCCCCTGGACCACGAGGAGTATCACGCCCTCGTCCAGGACCGGATGCGGGACCTCGACGCCCTGGAGGCCGCCGGCGGTGCCCGGCTCGCGCCCGGCCACGGGCCTCGTCGTCGCCCTCGACGTCGACGGCACCATCCTGGACATGGACGGGCACGTCTCGGGAGCGGGTCATGGCCTCCGTCGCCCGCCTGCGCGCCACGAGGTCCCCGTGGTCATCTCCACCGGCCGCGGGATCGCCGCCGCCATGCCGGTGGTGCGCCACCTGGGGCTGTCCACCGGCTGGATGGTGTGCGCAACGGCGCCCCTGACCCTGCGGCTCGACCCGGGACGCCCCCGGCGGCTACGAGGTCGTCGACTCGCGCACCTTCGACCCGCGCGCCGCCATCGAGACCCTCCACGCCGCCGTGCCCGACGGATCCTCGCCGTGGAGGACCCCGGCGTCGGCTTCAAGGTCTCCCGGCTCTTCCCCGACGGCAGCTCATCGAGGACCAGCGGGTCGTCACCTTCGACGAGCTCGTCTCGCCCAGCCAGTCACCCGCGTGGTCCTGCGGGCCCCGGGCATGCCGGTGGGCGCTTCTCCCAGATCGTGGCCGACTCAGGCTGCACTCGGTGGAGTACGCCATCGGCTGGACGGCCTGGCTCGACGTCGCCCCGAGGGCGTCACCAAAGGCCTCCGCCCTCGAGGCGCTCATCGCCCGCCTGGGCACTGACTCCGCCCACGTCCTGGCGGTCGGGGACGGCTCCAACGACGTCGAGATGATCAGGTGGGCCGGGGCCGGCGTCGTCATGGGCAGCGCGCCGCCGTGGGTGCGCGACCGCGGCGATATCCTGACCGAGCCCGTGTGGCGGGACGGCCGTGCGGCCGTCCTGGACGCCCTCATCGAACGAGTAAGGCACCCCTGATGCGACAGTCCCCCTCCCTGTCTCCCAGCACAACTCCATCCCTGAGGAGCGCCGCCGCTGCGCTGCCGGCCCGTCCGACGGGGCGAGCGTCCCCTGCCGGGGGCCGCTCGAGCCGTCGGCGGCTCGGGCGTCCGCCTCCTGGCCGCGGCCAGCACTCACCCTGGCGGCCGCCGCCGCCGCCGCCTGCTCAGCCGGCGGGACCGGCTCGGCCGCGGCCACCGCTACGCCGCCTACCAGGCCTACCCAGGGCCACAAGGGCGCCACCGTCATCTCCAGCAGCCTGACCGGCACCGAGGCCGAGCGTTTCGAGGCCTCCGTGCCGAGTTCGAGAACTGCACAGGCATCAACGTCGAGCACACCGGCACCATCGAGCTGCGCTCCCAGCTGCTCAACGGCTCGGGAGCCAACCTGTCCACCAGCTCAGGGGCCTCGCCTCCAGCCAGGACAACCCCGAGAACCTGCCCGGACCTGGCCATCGTGCCTCAACCCGCCATGGTGGCTGAGCTCGATCATACCGGCGTCGTCCACCCGCTGCCCAACAAGGTCAACAGCAACGTGGAGGCCGGCTGGGACGGCACTGGATCGGGTCGGCATCCACGCCTCCGTGCCCTACGGCGCCCCGCTCATGGTCTCGCTGGAAGTCCCTCGTGTGGTACTCGCCGGACGCCTTCGCCAAGGCCGGCTACAGGTGCCCGGGCACCTGGGCCGAGTTGAGGCCCTCACCCAGCAGATTCGCTCCGACCACCCCCGACGGCTCCGTGACGCCCTGGTGCGTGGGCGCCGCCGATGGCGAGGTCCACTGGCTGGGTTCTCACCGACTGGCTCGAGGATGCCCTGCTGGCCACCCAGGGGCCCGGCGTCTACGAGACCTGCGCCTCGCACCGGTCGCCCGTCGACTCCCCGAACGCGGTGGAGGCCCTGGCGCCGTCAACTCCTGGTCCTGGACAACGGGCGCGTCGCCGGCGGGCGCGGCTCGGTCATCTCCCGCACCCCCGTGCAGGCCGGGGCCGAGGCTGGTCAAGGGCAGCTGCCTCATGCTGCACGCCTCCTCCTCCCGAGAGCCGCTTCTGAGGGCACCGTCATCACCGACGCCGACGGCGCCAACGCGGTGACGGTCCAGGCCCCCACCCGACCGCGAGCGCCACCGCCAGCGGGGCGGCCCGGGCGACCGGGGCGACGGCGTCGGCCAAGAGGCGCGGCAGGGTGCGACGACTCAGGCGGGTTCGGCTGGAACGAAGGTCTCGGCCTTCGTCACCCCGGCGGCGGACCGCGGCTCGGACTCGGTGCTGGTGGGCACCGACTACCTCGTGGCCTTCACCCGCTCCGACGCGGTCAGCGCGGTCATGGAGTACCTGACCTCCCGGGTGGGCCCGCACACGGATGGCGCTGGGCGGGGTGGCGACCGCCAACCAGGGTGTTGACCCGGACCTGGCGCCCAGCGACGTCGGCCGACGCGCCACCAGGATGCTCCAGTCGCGTCAGACGACCGTGGAGATGGACGCCTCGGACCCATGCCGGTGGGCGTGGGCAGCAGCGCCCTGTGGGTCGGGCTGAGCCGGTGGGCGACCGGGACGGTGACAGGAGGCGCTCAAGCAGGCCGAGGCCGCCTGGCCCAAGAAGTAGCCGGCCCAGGCGGGACCCGCAGGCCATGGGTACGACGTCGGCTCTGAGGCTTCCGCCTGAGCCGACCTCCTCCACGAAGGTCGGGATCTACTGGTCGAGGGTTGTGCGTACTGCTACGAAGGCCCCACCTACCTGCAGTACACTCAACCCTCCTCCAGTATCACCCCACCCTCGTGCATTGCGTGCCGGCGAGAATGGGCGCTACTCGGGTAGCCGGGAGCAGCCTGGAGCATTGATCCGCATCAGGTGGGTGGATAGCCTTGGATCCCCAGCGATTCAAGGAGGACTCATGGGTCTGGGATGGTTCAGCGCCCCCGAGCACAAGCGTTGGCTGGCCTACGAGACGCACGCGCTGCTACTAGCGCGCGCCGCGCAGGTGCCTACAGGATTCAGGTGGATCGGTCAGGACGGTGAGTGGACCCCGCCCATCCCGTCGAGCTGTGGATCACTGGCCGCATGACCTTCGCCTTCTCCCTGGGGGCGGTCATGGGGATCCCCGGCTGCCGCCGCTACGCCGACCACGGAGTGCGCGCCCTCAACGGACCCTTGCGCGACCCGGTCAACGGCGGCTGGTACTCGGCGATCGGCCCTGAGCCCGACGCCGAGGGGCGGGGCCTCCCGGTGGACCGCGACGCCCGCAAGGAGTGCTACCAGCACGCCTTCGTGCTCCTGGCCGCCGCCACCGCGACAGCCGCCGACCGGCCCGGCGCTCACGAGCTGCTGCGCGACGCCATCGAGGTCCAGGACCGCTACTGGTGGGACGAGGACCAGCAGATGCCGGTGGAGTCCCTATGCCGCCGACTTCACCGCCCGAGGACTACCGGGGCATCAACGCCGCCATGCACACAGTGGAGGCTACCTGGCCACCGCCGACGTCACCGGCGAGGTGCGCTGGCTGGAGCGAGGCCCTGAAGATCACCGACTTCGCCGTCAACGTCCAGGCTCGCGAGCACGGCTGGCGCCTGCCGAGCACTACTCCGCCTCCTGGGAACCGCGCTGGACTACAACCGCGACGAGCCCGCCCACCCCTTCCGGCCCTACGGCGTCACGCCGGGCCACGGGCTGGAGTGGGCGCGCCTGACGGTACAGCTGCGCGGGGCGCTCATCAACCGCTCCATGAGCGCGCCGGAGTGGATGCTGGAGGCCGCCGAGCACATCTTCGATCAGGCCCGCACCGACGGCTGGCGAGTCGACGGCGCCCCCGGCTTCGTCTACACCACGGACTTCGACGGCAAGCCCATGGTGCACGAGCGCATGCACTGGGTGGTCTGCGAGGGCATCTCGGCGTCGGCCGCCATTCGCCAGGCCCTGCTCGACGACGGGCGTGGGGAGATCGACGTCGAGCACTACGAGCACTGCTACCGGGCCTGGATCGACTACGCCGAGGAGTTCCTCATCGAGGCGCCCGGCGTGTGGACCCATGAGCTCGACCGCGACAACCGGCCCTCGACCCGCACCTGGGCCGGGCACCCGGACATCTACCACGCCCTGCAGGCCACCTCATGGCGCGCCTGCCGGTGTGGCCGGCCATCAGGCAGGCCCTGGCCGAGGGGCGGCTCGACGAGCCGAACTCCCTGCTGCCGGCGCGCGCCAGCAAACCGCACCGGCGCGGGTTCTTCGGGCGGGCCTAGGGGCTGTCGCGGAAGCCGGCTGGAGCCGGGCAGTCGGGGCAGGGGCCGCGCGTTCGTAGGGTAGGTCGCGCGGTCGTACCCTCTACCCCTCGAACGCGAGACCTAAGGTACGACCGCGACGTCGGCGACCGGTGGGCTCGGGCCGGTGGGCTCGCAGTGACCGCGGGCCCGCCGGGATGGTAGGGGTCTATGCCTGTCGCGCCCGGTGGGTGCGGCCTGGAGAGGTGACAGAGCGGCCGAATGTGGCGGTCTTGAAAACCGCTGTGCGCCTGGCGCACCGAGGTTCGAATCCTCCCTCTCCGCCTCAGAGTACCGCAATACCAACTAAAACTCACCGAGGTGTTATGAGTTGGGTGAGTGTGGCGGCGTTTTTCGTTGCCGGTGAGCTCGGCGGCCATCGAGTGCAACCCTGATGATTCTCCAGCTCGAGAGCCAGTCCCACATCGGTCTGACGCAGCGGTCAGCCATCTCAGCAATGGCATCTACGTCAATAGTGGGAGAGCTGGGGAGAGGCCTCGACCTTAATGTGGTGACGACACTGTGATGACCAAGAGAGACACCTTCCGCGATACCGAACTGACGAACGGGGGACATGACGGAAGATTCTCTAGACATAACAGTCAGCGCTCGGCAGTGGATCGGGTTGTGCGCGTTGGCTGGTGGGTACTTCATCGCTCTCCTCGATCTGACAATTATTAACCTCGCAGTTCCCTCGCTGACACGGGACCTGGGCGCGTCCACAGCACAGGTTTTCTGGGCGGTCAACAGCTACGGTCTCGTCCTCGCACTGGCGATCATCCCGTCAGGTCGTTTAGGTGACCGATTCGGGCACCGACGCCTCTTCCTCCTGGGAACGATCGTCTTGGCAGTTGCCAGCCTCGCCTGCGGTGCCGCGACCTCTCCGTTCGTCTTGATCGCCAGCCGGTTCCTTCAGGGGCTCGGTGCCGGCATGCTGGTACCGCAGACTCTCACGCTCATCGGCGTCACCTTCCCTGAAAATATCCGTGGGCGCGCAGTCGGCATCTGGGGGTCAATTGCAGGAACTGCGTCCGTCGTCGGCCCCCTTGCTGGCGGAGTATTGATTGATGGGCTCAGCTGGCGCTGGGTCTTCCTCGTCAACCTTCCGATTGCTGTTCTTGTCGTGATTCTGGGCATGAGAAGTCTTCCGATCGAGGTGGTCCGGTCCGTGAGGGTTGATTTCGTGGGAACCTTTCTTGCGGGCATCGGCCTTGTGGCACTTCTCTATGGAAGCCTGCAAGGCCCCCATGCGGGCTGGGACCCGCTGACCATTGCTTGCCTGCCGTTCGCTGTGCTCTGCCTGTTTGCTTTCTTCCGGTATGAACGCCGCGCGGATCCGGCGTACGCAGTTTTTCCGCAGTCTCTTCGCAAGAATCCGCGGTTCCTCACTGCTGCCGTATTCGGTCTAATTGTGGCCCTTGGTGTAGTCGCCTTGACATTTCTCGTATCGAACTACATTCAGTCCGTGATGGGGCAAACGGCAGTCTGGGCGGGGCTGCTCTTGCGCCGGCGTCGATTGCTTCTGTGGTCACAGCACCTATCGCGGGTCGCTGGGTTGATGAAGGAAAGGCCCGCCTCGTGCTACAGATCGGCTTCGGGGCGTCCGCGATGGGAACCGCCCTGAGCATGCTGATTGCCGCTACTGGGGTTTCTTGGATGTGGTTCCTGGGGGCGACTATCGTTTTCGGTGTCGGAAATGGCTTCTTGATGGCGCCACTGACAACAGTAGGTATGGCCGCACTGAGGAGTGACGAGTTCGGTGCTGCATCCTCCCTTCTCAACGTCCTTCGCCAAGCCGGTCCCGTGCTAGGGGGAGCTGTTGTCGGGCTCTTGATACAGGTGCTCGCTGCCGCGCCTACTGATGTCGACCCGCTGGGGCTATCGAGGTCGACCGTTGCCTGGGTGTTGAGGTGTTCCATTGCTGCTGTTTTTTTATCGGTCTCTTTGTGTATTCGTTCGTTCCGAGGTCGCTGGTGTCGGCAATGGACTGAGGTGGTTTCGCCTCAGAGTTCTTCCGTGCATTCTCGCATAGTATGGGAGGGTGTATCTCGTGGAGGTTACACAGATTGAGGTCTGACCGATGTCCGGCGCTACTCTAGGTTTCTGCCGCACGGAGTGAGAGGAGGTCGCAGTTAATGTCTGAGTCCAGTGCAGAGTTAGACGAATTACGTCGCCGCATTGATGAGCAGCCTCAACGCATCGAAGGGTCGCAGGATGCCTTGCACGCCTTGTCTATAGTGGTCCAGTTTCGGAAGGAAGAGCCTTACCTGGCCTTCCAGGCCGAGCACGGTATCGCCGGGCGGCGAAGGATTGCTCTGAATGCGGCCATCAACGGAGTGCTGTCTCGAGCGCAGGGACATGTGCGCCCGCTCAGCTCAAGGGTTCGTGAAGAACTCCGGGAAGACCATCCAGCCCTGGCCAAGGCGTATGCGCCGGAGCCGATCGACTGGGACGAGGCTGTCCGTATCGTCGGTGAGGTGCTGGGTAGTGAGCATCTCGGCAGGCAGGCGCTGGAGGCGCATCGCGCCCGTGGCTTGGGGCTGGAAGGCCACCGAGCGCTCTCTTGTTGACGGACCTCCGCACTGTGGGCGGGTCTGTCAATGTTGGCGGTTCTCACTCGCACTCAGGCGACAGCAGCCGTCTTGAGGAACGCACAGCTTGCGGAGCGTCGAGGCCCTGCACCTGGTGACGGGCAGGGTGCCGAGGGTCTCGAGTCAGACGAAGCTCGAGGTATCAGTGGCGCACACACGCAGGCGGTGCCCATCGGGGTCTGTTGCCACAAAGGTGTAGCCGAATTCGAGGACGGTCGGCTCCAGAACCATCGGAATGCCCAGCTTCTTCCATTGCGCGTGAAGACGATCGACGTCGGCACGCTCGACGTTGCTGAGACTCAGTTCGGTCCCGCCTACGTATGGCTCGGCAGTGGGTTCAATCTCGTCGGCTGCCTGCAGGCTCAGAGTGACGTCGTCGGACAATGCGAAGACGCTGAATCCTGGATAGGTCTTGATCGGTTCATGACCGAGAATCCGGCTGTAGAAGGTGGTACTCGCCTCGACGTCGGAGACGTAGAGGATGACGCTGTTGGGAACGAAGGTCGTCATGGTGATGCTCCTGAGACTCTCACGGGTATACGAGGTGGGCGGACGGCGTCGAGGTTAGAGACCATTGGTGCCACCTTGTGTCACGTACGTGCGAGGATGAGCCGGTGCGTGCTGACCGCTTGCTGTCCATGATCTGGCTGCTGCGTACCCATGGTCGTCTGTCCGCCTCGGATCTGGCTCAGCGGCTGGAGGTCTCACGGCGCACCGTGCTGCGGGACGTTGAGGCGCTGTCGGCTGCGGGCGTGCCGGTATGGTGCGAGCGGGGACCTCATGGGGAGTGAGAATCGACCCCCGGCTTTCGCATTGACGTGACAGGACTGAACCGTGAGGGAGAGCCGGGCTCTCTTCGCTGGTCTCACCAGCTGGGGCGCTGCACCATTGGGCCTTGGCGACGCCCTCGTCTCCGCGTCTCGCAAACTGCTCGCTGCCGTGCCCGACAGCTATCGAAGCCGGTCCATGGGCATTGCCTCGCGCGTCGTGGTCGATCCGCAAGGGTGGCTTCCCCTTCCTGAGAGCGAGCGGGCCGACGCCGTCTTCCATGCTGTCCAGGAAGCGGTCTTGACGCGCCATCGACTGCGTATGGTCTTCCGTCACAAGTCGAGGATGACGACGCAGGACGTCGTTGATCCGCACGGAATAGTTGCCGCTGGTCGCAGCTGGTACCTGTGTGCCTCACACGGCACCGAGGTTCGCTTCACCAGGCTCTCTCGGATCGAAGAGGCTGATGTACTCGCTGAGGAGTGTGCTGACGACTCCGGCTTCGATATGGCCGAGGCATGGCGGAAACAGCGTGAGGAGTTTCTTGAAAGGTTCGAGGCGATCACAGCCACTGTCTGGGTGCGGGACGAGCGTTGGAGTGATGTGCAGGAGTGGACGTTGCGCGCAACGACGACCGAGGCAGAGGGTGAACCTCCCGGAGATGACGGATGGACCTGTCTCCAGCTGGAGTTCATGGATCACCTGCATGCCATGACGATTCTGCTTCGGCTCGGTCCGGATGCCTGCGTCGTCACCCCCAAGCGCCTGCGTCAGGACCTCCTCGACTACGTGGACCTTATGCGTGAGCGTTACCGTGCCGATGGGAACTGATGGCGTGCGGCTGAGGCAGCACGCTCGCACGTGCCCCGACGGCGAGGAGCGGCAGAGCACTGCGCGGCCCGCCGCATGCCCCGCCGGAGGTCGCCCCGGCCTCACAGGCGCTTGAGGGCCTCGCGTCGGCTGAGTGGGGACAGGTTCGGATGCGCCTGACGAAGGTGCGCACCCAGTCGCCGTCCGTGCGCGCGTAGTCGCGCAGCGCCCAGCCGATGGCCTTGCGGATGAAGAACTCCGGGTCCTCCTGGTTGAACCTCGATGACATTGGTGAGCAGGTCGAGGTCCGTGTCGGCCTTGTGCTGGAGCTGGCAGAGGATGGCGCTGCGCCGCACCCACATGTCCGGGTCGGTGGCCCACACGCGCATGCGGGCCGCCGCAGCCGGATGCTCGCGCACCACCAGCCCGACGGCGTGGGAGGTCTCATCGACCAGATCCCACCACTGCCCCGTGCGCAGAAAGTGCTCGTAGAGCGTCAGGGACTCCATGCGTCCGGCATGCGTCGCGGAGAGCTTGGCGCGGATGACGGCCAGCGCCGCATAGCGCTCCTCGCGACGAGCGGCCCCATCCCACAGGCGCCGCAGCGCCACCTCCCAGGTGGCGGCCTCAGCCCACACATCGCTGTGGGCGGCGGCGATCCGTTGCGCAAGGCGCCGCGTGTCCGGGACCCCGACGCCGTACATCGCCATCTCGGACTTCAGGTACGCCCGCTGCTGCTCGGCGCGGGCAGGGTCGCCCGCCTCCTCCAGGGCCTGACGCAGCTCGGTGATGAACCCGCGACCCGCGCATCCGTCTGCCTGTTCGCCGCCATCCTCGCTCCTCCTCGCCTCACAACGCGCTTCCACAGACATATCACTGACACGATGGCCCCGCGTGGCGCTGGCACGCGAGGGCCTGGAACCCCGAGGCCCCGGGTCGTGAACGAGAGCCCCAGGACACCTGTGCAGCCGGCGCTCACAGCGCCTCGCCCCGAGGCGCCCGCACCGTGTCTTCGGCGGTTTGCTACGCGGCATCCTCCCGGTAGGCTGCCCGTGAGTCCCGCGGCGGAGCCGTGGGAAGGCGATGGAGATGTCGCATAGTGGCCTAGTGCGCCTCCCCTGCTAAGGAGGTTGGGGTGGAAGCCCCTCGGGAGTTCGAATCTCCCCATCTCCGCCACCGCGATGGCCCCGGTGCGCAGCAGCGTGCCGGGGCTTCATCGTTGCCGGAGCACTCGTCGCGGCGGCGGAGACCTCCCAACGGCCGGCCGAGACCGCGAATCGGCCCTGCGGTCGCAGCGTTCGCCTCTGGCCGATCGGGGTGCCTGTGTGTCTTCCGGCGCAGATCCGGGATAGCGTGATGCTGCTCGACTGAGAGGGGACCTCACGTCTGACCGACGACGCAACCCAGCCGCCGACCTCCGGCTCGCCCCGCCCCAACCAGGGCGACGAGTTCCAACGCCCGGACCGTCCTCATCAACCAGGACATGCTCGACGCCGCTCGCGCCGAGCAGCAAAACCCCGGGGCAGGCTCCGGCGCCGTCCCTGGTGCGGCTCCCCGGCGCCCAGGCCGGATCGTGGCGCCCAGCACAGCCCTGACCTGCCCGCTGGGCCGCCCCTGAGGACAGACGCGCGCCTTCTCCGCAGGTGCCGCGCAGGCGGCCGCCCAGCCCGGTGCGGCACCCGCCGACCCCCTACATTCAGGCCAACCCCTTCGCTCAGCAGAGCGGGGCCACCCAACCGGCGCCCTACAACCCGCCGCCCCAGTTCGGCCAGTCCGACTCGACCGGCAGCGGCGGCCTCGGTACTGCTCAGCCCGGTGCGGCACCCGGCTGACCCCCTCACGCGCAGGCCAGCCCCTTCGCTCAGCAGAGCAGGGCCACCCAGTCGGCGCCCTACAACCCGCCGGCGCAGCCCGCCTGGGTGGGGCACCCTGCCGACGACGGCGCCGCAGCCGCGTCGTCGCCCTCTCAGCCCAGTCCGCCCCTGGGATCCCCTCGGCCCGGGCACCTCCTCGGCCTCCGCCGCCGGTGCGGCCGCAGGCGGCGAGGCGAGTCAGGGGGCCTCGCAGTGGCCGGGTCAGCAGTCGCAGGGCCAGCCGTCGGGCCTGCAGGACCAGCACCCTTCGCCCAGCAGCCCGCCCAGCACTCGCACCCTTCAGCGGGGGCCGTCAGGACGGCGAGGTCGGCATGTCCTCGGTCTCCCCACGGCGACCGCACGCGCTGAGACCGAGCAGGCCACGGAGGCCTTCGTCCCCGACGCGACTCAGGCGGTCGCCTCGTCCGCGCCGTCGTCCTCAGCCTTCCCGTCGCAGAGCTCGGCGGTGGGGCTCGGCCCCTCCTCCGACGCCGCAGCCGGGCAGGCCCCGTCCTTCTCCGACATGGTTTCTACCGCAGCCGGCTCGCCCTTCGATCGGCCGGCAGGAGGCGGAGCCCTGGCGGCAGCCCGCTCCGAGGAGGTCGAGACCGCGGACCTGCGGGCAGCTGGATGCTGACGCTGTTCCTCATGGCCATCCCCGTCGTCAACCTCGTCTGGCTGCTCATGCTCGTCTTCGGCAGCGGCCACTCCGCCAGCAAGAGGAACTGGCTAAGGCCTCTCTCATCTGGATGGTGATCAGTCTCGTCCGAGCATCGCCTTCTTCTTTGTGCTCAGCATGCTCGGTTACTCGCTCTTCGCTATCAACCAGAGCGCCAGCGTCGGATAGCGCCCAGTAGTTCGCAGGTGCGCTGCCGTCACAGCGCTCAGGGCCGCAGCCCGTCCTCGGCGGGGACTGCGGCCCTGTGCCCATCCTCACGGGGATTGGATTTGTCCCCTGGGTGGACGCTGAGTAATGTTCTTCCCGTCGGCAACGACATGCGCCTGTAGCTCAACGGATAGAGCATCTGACTACGGATCAGAAGGTTGGGGGTTCGAATCCCCTTCGGGCGCACCAACCCCGTCATCGGCTGAACAGTCGGAGCCGGGGTGTTTTTCCATGTCTGGGACTCCCCGGCTCCGACGGCGCGGCCACCTGAGCCGCTGCTGACCTGCTGTGTCAGCCGGCCTCAAAGCCGGACGGACGCTCACGTCCAGCTGGATGCGCAACTCCGGCCGGAGTCTCCTCGCCGGCCTGGGGCTTCGGGTTCGCCGCGCAGACCTCGCCGTCGGAGGAAGCGCTCCCTTGACGAAGTAGTCGTTCACCTTCGCGGTTGTGCAGGAATCAGGGGCCGGTCGCGCCATGGCCGTACATGTCGACGCTCAGCAGGTGACTGTTGCGCAGCCTCGACACCAGCGCCTTGGACCACGCGTAAGGCGTTTGCGGATCGTGCAGGATGCCGATGACGAGCACCGGGTTCGTGGCGTCGACGTCGACATCGACGGGCTTGGTCTTACTGGTGTGCCCCAGCCGTGGCAGTAGGCGTCGTGCTGGGGCAGCAGGGGTGGAAGACCGGGTAGTCGCGGCGGTAGGAGGACAGTGCCGCATCCCAGCTCGCCTGGTTCCCTGGTGTCTGGGAAGTCGAGGCACCGGTTGGCCGAGAAGGCGTACACGGATTGGAGCAGCTCGACGGTCTGCTCCTCGGTCCCAGGGACTCCTCGCCGCCTGAGAGGGACTCGGCATTCTTCATCAGAGTGGTGCCGTCGTGTGAGCTCATGGCCTGGGCCAGTCCCTCGTTGAGCGATGGCCAGTTCTCAGGTGAGGCGACGACGAGGCGTTCTGATCGCCGTAGTGGCCCTCGGCCCGGTCCACGGGGTCTCCGCCGTCGGAAACGGTCAGCGGCTTGGCGTCCAGGCCGTCGAGGAAGGTCGCGAGCCGGGAGACGGCCTCATCCGTTGTGCCGCTCAGGGGAACCCGGCCTGGCCGTGCTGAGACTCGATGATAGGTGCGCAGTATCTGCTCCCCGGCCGCCGCATCGCTCTCGAAGGCCTCCTGCCGGGACAGGGTGGGGTCCATGGCGCTGTCCAGCACGACGCGCCCGACGTTGTCGGGGAAGAGCTCGGTGTACACGGCCCCCAGGTAGGTGCCGTAGGAGTACCTGAAGTTGAGGTCCCGGTCTCCACCAGGGCCCGCATGACATCCATGTCACGGGCCACCGAACGGGTGTCCATGTGGTCGAGGATCTCAGGGACCTCCGTGTACTTCTGGCAGGCCGCGGCCTCGCGCAGATCCCTTCGCAACGATGTCAGTGGCGCTGCCCGGCGTCAGCTGGAGGGGCCTCGGCCCGCCCGGCCATAATCGCCTGAACGTCGTCGAGGGGACCAGCAGGTGATGGGGGTGGACTGGCCGATGCCGCGCGGGTCGAAGCCGATGACGTCGTAGTTCTCCAGGACTCCCTGACAGGCCGCCGCTCGTGTAGAGCCCGGCCTGGGCATTGATGAGGGAGATACCGCTTCCCCTGGGCCTCCGGGGTTGAGGGAAGACCGAGCCCCGAGGGAGGAGCTCGTCGAGGCAGCTCTTGAGGGCCACCGTGATGGTCTTGCCCTGCGGGTGGTCGTAGTCCAGGGCACGGGTCACGGTGGCGCACTTGAAGGCGGTGCCGGTGGCGCCGTCGAGGCAGTCGGTCCCAGGTGAGATTCTGACGGTAGAAGGACTCCAGCCCCTTGGGGATCGTGGCCCCCGTGGACCCGTTGGATCCATGAGAACCGTTGGAACCCGCCAGAACCGTCTCGATGAGCCGCTGGAGCTGGTGCTGCCGGTGGGCGGGAGGTACCGGCGGCACTGCTGGCGTTGGTGCTGTTGTCCAGCACGACGGCGTGCTGGGCTCCTTGCGCGGGTGGGGTGGCGACGGCTGTGGCGCTCGTGCCGAGCATGCTGCAGGCGGTGAGCGCACCGAGCAGGGTGAGGAGGGTCAGTCGTGAGGTGGTCTGGGGTGGCGAGGATGTTCGTAGGTGTCTCATGGCTACGATTCTCCCGCCTCCAGGAAGAATAGACCATGCGGTTGACTGGACGGATGATGTCAGGGTAGCCCGACCCGGCGTCATCCCACCCCCCAGACGGGGCAGCACCTCCCGTTCAGACCGTGGCGGCCTCGAAGGCCTGGGCCAGGTCCGCGATGAGGTCGTCCACGTGCTCGATGCCGACGCTCAGGCGCATGAGCCGGTCGGTCAGCCCGTAGGAGGCGCGCACTCGACGGGCACGTCCGCGTGCGTCTGCACCGACGGGCACGTCACCAGCGACTCCACGCCGCCCAGGGACTCGGCGAAGGTGAACACCCGCACCGAGGCCAGGAAGCGGGCCACGTCCACCGACTCGGCCAGATCGAAGCTGACCATGCCCGAGTGCCCCGGGTAGAGCACCCGCGTCACGTACGGGCTCGAGCGCAGGAACTGCGCGATCGCGGTGGCGTTGGCCTCGTGGCGCTCCATGCGCAGCGCCAGGGCTTCAGCCCGCGCAGCAGCAGGAAGCAGTCGAAAGGGACCCAGCGTCGCCCCGGTCGTGTTGAGCCGGTAGTTCAGTCGCGCTCGGCCAGGGCGTCGTCGGCCACCACGGCCACACCCGCCATGACGTCGTTGTGCCCGCCGAGGTACTTCGTGCCGGAATGGACGACGACGTCGGCCCCCAGTTCCAGGGGCCGCTGCACCACCGGGGTGTAGAAGGTGTTGTCCACGACCAGCCTCGCCCCGGCGGTGTGGGCCAGCTCGGCCGCCTCGGGGATCGGATCTCCTCCATCATCGGGTTCGTGGGTGTCTCGATGATGACCAGGTCGGCCGGGTCAGCGGGGCTCCGCGCAGCCCTCCAGGCCCAGGACGAAGTCGACGCGCGCCGCCCTCCCCTCGGCCAGGACCTCCAGGAAGCGGAAGGAGCCCCCGTACAGGTCGCGCAGCGCTCACGATCCGGCTGCCGTGCGGCGCTCAGCGTGCGGGTCACCAGCTCCAGGGCCGCCATCCCCGAGGACAGGGCGAGGCTGCCGTCCCGCCCTCCAGGCGGGCCAGGCGTCCCTGCAGGACGTCGCGGGTAGGGCTGGCCGTGCGCGTGTAGTCGTAGCTCGTCGACTCGCCCAGGGCCCGGGTGGCCGTAGGCGGTCGACAGGTGGATCGGCGTCGTGATAGCCCCGTGGCCGGGTCGGTCCCAGTGCCTGGAGCGCACCAGCAGCGTTTCCAGGCGGAGCTGCGGGTCCGGGGCCGACGACGTCGGGTGATGGTGGACGGGGAAGGTGCGGGCGGCCGGCGGCTGGGAACACCTCGGTCTGAGCAGTGGGCTGGGGTGCGGACGGACTGGTCATGCGAGTGGTTTCTCCTCATGGGCGGGGCGGCGGGAAGACATGATGGCTGACGGTCGACGGCGGCGCAGCCAGTGACCGGTGACCGGACGCCTGCAGGGCCTGCCTGTTCGGTGTGGCCCGGGCGAGCCGGTTCAGGCGGACAGGGCGCTGGGGCCCTGCCCGGCCCTGGGCGGTGGAGCAGGCGGTCACAGCGGCGACGGCCGCCTCCAACCGGTCCAGGGCGGCGTCGAGGGTGGCGCGGGGCAGGCGACGTTGATGCGGGTGAAGCCCCTCGCCGCCGGCCCCGAAAGATCCGGCCGTCGTCGAGCCAGAGCCCGGCCTCGTTGAGCGCCAGACCTCGTCAGAGCTGCTCGGGCTCGAGCCCGGCGGCCTCAGGAATTCGAGCAGTCCAGCCTAGCAGGTAGAGTGCCCTCGCGGGGCGGCTCGATCCCCTCGATCCGCTCCAGGCGCGCCTCGACATGGGCGCGGGCGGCCGCGATGTGCTCGCGCAGGGGCGTCCAGCCAGGCGTCCCCGCTCTCGTAGGGCGGCCCGGCAGGCCGTCAGGCCCAGGGGTACTGGGCTGGGAGTAGCCGGTGGTGGCCAGCTCGCGGCGGAGAGGCCCTGCGCAGGCGGGCATCGGCGATGAGGGATGTTGGCGACCTGTAGACCGGCGAGGGTTGGAAGGACTTCGACGGCGAGGTGCAGGTGATCATGTGGGCGGCGGCCGCCTCGCTCAGGGAGGCGAAAGGGCGTCGTCGCGCAACCCGGCGAGGCCAGGTCCGCGTGAATCTCATCAGCCACAACGACGACGCCGTGGCGGGCCGTGACCTCCTCCAGCGCGGCGAGCTCCTCCCGGCTCCAGACCCGGCCCACCGGGTTGTGCGGGTTGCACAGGAGCAGCAGGCGCGCCGGTGGCCCTCAGCATGGTCGCCTCCAGGGGCTGCCAGGTCGCGGCGGTAGACGCCGTCGGCGTCACGCACGAGGGGACGGCGGCCACGGTGCGCTCGTTGACCTCGACGACGTCGCGGAAGGGGTAGTAGACGGGCTCCTCGATGAGGACCGCCTCGCCCGGCGCGGTCAGGGGCCCCGTACCGCCAGGGGCCAGGGCCGGAACGACACCGGGGGTCACGGTGTTCCACTCGGCCTCCACCCTGCCAGCCGTAGCGTCGGGAGAACCAGCCGGTCAGGGCGGCGTGTAGGCGTCGTCGGGCTCAGGAGTAGCCGAAGATGCCGTGGCGGGTGCGCGCACAGCAGGGCGCTGATGACCGCCGGTGCGGTGGCATGGTCCATGTCCGCCACCCACAGGGCAGGACATCCTCGGGGCGGCCGCGCTGACGGCGGGAGTCCCACTTGAGGCTGGCCGTGCCGCGGCGGTCGGGGACCGCGTCAAGACGGGCCAGGGTCGACGGCGGGGAGCGGTGAAAGAGGCGGAGCGGTCCGCCGAGGTGAGGGCGGCCGCGGGAGGGAGGCGGTGGGCGCGTGGGGGCTGTGAGGTCAGGGCAGGCCGGACAGGCGGAGTCGTTGAGTCGGCGGAGCTGGAGACGGGGTGAGGTGGGTATGCATGGCAGGGGTCCTCTCGGGTGCCCTGGCGGGGGTGACGCGCGAGCGCAAGGCGCACCCTGTGGCGTCGAACTCAGGGGTGGCCAGCGGCGGGCCGGCCGAGGTGGCGGGTTGCTGGAGGATGAACACGGGGGCGGCGGGCCTCCGCGGAGTGCGACGAGCCGGTGTTGACGGCTCGGACTCTCACCGTTACGTGATCAGACAGCGACGGCTGGCGCTGTCAGCGCATGCACATTCGACCCTCGCCAAGGGTGCGCACCATCATCGCGCGGGCCTGCGGCAGAGAAGTCATCACGGCCGAGATTCTAACGATCCGTTGGAGCGGAGCGCAAGCACGCCTTAGTACACCTTGTCAAGTACGCGGAGACGTTCCTACCGCATAGCAGAATATTGAGAATGCGCAATGGTGAGCGCGGATTAAAAGGTGGATACCTCTACCCCTGGATTCGGTGGACACGATGTCTCAGGTCTGCAACAATCTCATCGCCGTCAGATAACGGGCTGGCATACATGTGCCAGTAGTCCGTTTAGACGGGACATCGGACGAATGCGTCCACGAGAACACCCCCACCCCTTTCATCATGGATATATAGGAGCATCCCATGGATATGATGAGTCAAGCCCTCCAGCTTTTCGTGAAGTTCGCCACCATTGGAGGTGGCCTGTGGACCGTTTGGGGGGTTATCACGCTGGCGGGAGGCCTGCGTGACCATCAGGGTCCGCAGATTCAGTCTGGTGTTTGGCAGGCTGTTGGTGGCGGCCTGATTGTGGCTGCGGCGCAGCTATTCTCGAATATCGCCCTGTAGCGTCAAAATACAATGGCGCTTGAAATCAAGGTATATCAGGAGATCACTGCCTACCAAGCGAAAGTTATGATGGGCATGTCATGGCGACAAATGGCGTGCTCAGCAATAGGAATCATTGTTGTCGGCGGAACATATGCCCTGTGCTTCTGGGCGGGGCAGTCCGATCTGGGATCCTGGATGGCTGCACTTCTGACCATGCCTTTTGTGGCGGTCGACTAGGGTGAGGCCAAAAGGTCTGCCTTTGAGAAGTATGCGCGTTATTTCTGGAGGTACAAGTGGGACCCCCAGAAGCGACTGTATGCGCAGGACTCGGTGTTGTCGACAGAAATAGCCGCAGAAAGGTCAGCTAATGCTGTTCGCAACTCGAAAGCGCCAAAGCAGCGAGTCATCCGAGAACTCGAATGCGGAGGATGGCAGTAATCCTGATCGGAAGGCTCGCAAGCAGAGTAAAAGGCGCCGCGAGAAGAATGATGTTCCTCGCCGTAAAAGGAACACCGCTCAGGCTGTCATCCAGTATGAGGCGATGGTCGAGAACGGTGTCTGCTCGCTTGGGGGGAACCAGTACTCCGTGACGCTGAAGCTGGCGGATATCGACTATCAGCTGGCTCCGGAAGAAGAGCAAGCCTCCTTGGTGGAGTCGTATGCACAGTTCGTCAACTCCTTTGATGCTGGGCAGAGCATTCAGTTGACGGTTATGAATCGCCAGCTTAATAAAGCTGAGCTGGCGCAGAGTGTCGAGTTCGCTCCTCGCGGTGATGGGCTGGATGCCTATCGGTGGGAATACAATGACCTGATTAACGCGAGGCTGGCATCTGGCCGCAACAATACCGTGACTGAAAAGTATGTCACCATCACGGTTGAAGCCGATGATTTTGAGCACGCCACCAACAAGCTGGCTCAGATATCATCAGATGCGATCCCTGCGCAGCTGCGAGCTGTTAGTGGGTGTCGTGCAGAAAGAGTCTCTGGTGAAGACCGGATCCGGATTCTGCATGACATTCTGAGGCCGGGAGAGCCGTTTCGTTTCGAGTATACCGACCTGATCGGAACCAACCTCACCACGAAGGATATCGTCTCGCCATGGGCAATCGATTTCTCAGGTGACGGGAACTCGATCTGTTTTACTGGTGAGAAGGACTCGTACTACCAGGTACTGTGTCTGCGCGATCTGCCCCTCGTGGCTCTCTGATCGTCTCATGAAGGAGCTCTCTGAGATCAATTCGGAGCTGGCGATCTCGGTGCATTTCCGGCCTCTCGATCACGCAGAAGGTCTGGATCTGGTCAAGCGGCAGATCGCGGAAATGGACATGCAGCGCTCCAACGAGGCTGCGAAAGGCTCGGAAGCAAGGAAATGGTGAGGAGTCGATTCCTCACGAGCTGGTGGCTTCGCATCAAGAGGCAGTCGATCTGCGTGATCAGCTCGAGTCGAGTAACGAGAAGTTGTTCACGACCACCATTGTCGTAGGGGTCGCTGGTGCGACGAAGGACGCGCTTGCTGAGGCCGTTGAAAAAGTGCGGGTCGCTGGACGTAAGCACTCATGCGCCCTTTGAGACGTTGAAGTGGATGCAGGAGGATGGTTTGAATGCCGTTCTTCCGCTCGGCGTGTCTCGTCTACCGATTTACCGAACCCTGACAACGGCGGCAGTGGCTGTGATCGTTCCGTTTACAACGCAGGAGCTGCTGCACAAGGGTGGCCTCTTCTACGGGGTGAACGCAATTAGTCAGAACCTTGTGGTGGGATCACGCACATCCACGATGAATGGAAACTCTTCATTCTCGGTACGAGTGGTGCAGGAAAGTCGCAGTTCGGAAAAGGCGAGATCATGCAGGTCTTCCTTGGACGTCCTAACGACGATCTTATTATCGTGGACGCTGAGCATGAGTATGCGCCCCTCGGGCAGGCCATCGGAGCCACGACTGTCGAGATCAGCGCAGGATCACGAGCATGCATCAATCCACTGCATATCGACAGAGACGCGCCGGCGGATGATGGGAGCCCCGTCAAGCTGAAGGCGGAGTTCATCCTTTCTCTGTGAGGTGCTTATTGGAGGAGTTAATGGGCTGAGTGCGCCTCAGCGCTCAATCATTGACCGCTGTGTGACGCGTATATACGGGCAGTTCTTCCAAGACAAGAGAATGGCTCCGCCAACTCTGCTCAACCTGTTCGACGAACTGCGGCGCCAGCCTGAGGAGGAGGCCAGGGCGGTTGCAACTGCCCTTGAGCTCTATGCGGCGGGATCGTTCTCGGGCTTCTCGCAGCAGACGAATGTGGACACGTCGAACCGTGCGATGATCTATGATATCTCTAAGCTCGGGTCCGACATGAAGACGTTCGGTATGCTCGTGGTGCTGGAGCAGATTTGGGCACAGGCTCAGGTCAACCGCGCCAAGGGCAAGCGGACCTGGCTGTACCTGGATGAGTTCCACCTTCTTTTCAGTAACGACTACGCTGGCGCGTACTGTCAGATGATCTACAAGCGTGCCCGTAAGTACGGCCTTTTGCCGACCGGCCTGACGCAGAACATTGAAGAGCTGCTCATCAGTGAGCGTGCTCGTCTGATGCTCGCCAACTCGGACATTCTTGTGCTCCTGAACCAGACCCCTACGGATGCCCAGACTCTGCAGGAGCTCTTCAACTGGTCTGATAAGCACCGCTCCTATTTCCAGAACATCCCACCAGGGTGTGGGCTCTTGAAGATGGGGCCGGCGATGGTGCCTTTCGATTCGAGGATGCCAACAAGCTCCAAGTTGTACCAGCTGTACACAACTAAGTTCGGTGAAGGAGTGTAGGTCATGGCTAACGTTCGAGTCGACCTTCGTAATCGAGACGCTCAGTCACTGACGGAAGACAAGTTCTCAAGCGTCAATGTTGAGTCCCGCGGTTCTAGTGCTCTCACGTCGGCGCCGAGGGAGGCCAGGGCCACCTCCGTCGATGGAGGCACAGGGAAGATCCCCAAGGATGGTGCTCCCGGTAGCGGAGGCGACGGCAAGGCTTCAGGCAGTAAAAAGAAGGAAGCCCTCAAAGTAAGGGAAGGAAAAACCTTCTCTTAAGCACGACCCTAAGAAGGTTGGCGACGAATTTCTTAGTAGTTTTCAAAAGGAACTAAGTCGCTGCCAAGATGCCAATACTGCGAAACAGACTGTAAAGCAGTCTGTTAGCATTAGTGCGCCTTTTGCCAGCGATAATACAATGGCTGACACAGCCGGCAGGCTGGCCGCTCATAAAACTGTGAGTATCGCGCGCAAAAGTCCTGGGGTTGCGCGTAGTGGCATTCGCGCCGGAACTCGAGTTGGTGCTAGGGTTGCCAAGAAAACTGTTGAGGTTACGCCGAGAGTCGCTCGGATCACATCGAAGCAGGTCCAGAAGGCGGCACGACTTACGTCGCGGGTTCGAAAGGCTGGACTCAAGAACTCGTTCAAAGCGGCAAAGAAAAAGATTGCCAAGGTAAATGGCAAGGTTGCCGCAAAGGCTGTCAATAGGGCGGCAGCTGCGGCATCGAGAGCGGTCGCACATCTGATTGCAAGGATCGCCGCAATCATCGCCGTGAAGATGACTGCTTTGATCATTTTTATGGTACCCATCATCGCCGTCATTGTCGTGGTAGCCATTGTTCTGTCCTTTCTTCCTTCATGGCTCGGGGGCATGGAGGAGGAGCAGAAGTCGAAAGGGCGGCGCGGCAGGAGTTGTTGCGGCTGGTATGGGCGATGACTATCCATACAAGGGGATGGGTTCGTCGTCAGCCAACCCGGATACAGGGTATTTCTATGGGAACTGTACTAGATTTTTGCGATCTGGCGAGTCAATCGCGATGAGGGTGTGACAAAAAGCCATGGAAGTATGTGAACGCAATACAACTCCTGCTGGAGGGCATGGATATCAGTGGGGAAATGACTCTGCTCTGCCGGGTTGGGAAAAGGTGAGTAAACCGACTCCGGGTGACATTATTTCCTTCCAGCCCGGCGCTCAGGGGGACGCTGGAACGCAAGTTTCGGACACGTTGCCTATGTGGCTCAGGTCGGCGCGGACGGCAGCATGGTGACGGAGAACTATGGAGACGCGGAATACTTTTTGGAGAACTACACGCCGGATATGGTGAAGCAACTGGTGTCGTCCGGGCAAGCGGTTATCAAGCACAACCCTCATTCCAAACTAAAGGTTAAGACTGAGAATGGTGTGACGACGGTCGATAATGCACAGTATGCGGCGGCGGGTACAAGCGCTGGTGACGCTCAGGCGTATGCCAAGACGCAAATGAAGGCCTACGGCTGGGATGATAAGCAGTTCGCCTGTCTGGTCGAACTGTGGAACCACGAATCGGGATGGAACTACACTGCGGACAATCCGACGTCTGATGCCTATGGTATTCCAGCAGTCTCTACCTGGAGAGAAGATGGCGTCTGAGGGTGCCGACTGGGCCACTAACCCTCAAACCCAGATCAGATGGGGATTGAAGTATATTAAGGAGAGACCGGACTATGGCTCTCCGTGTGCGGCGTGGACGCTGTGGCAGCAGCGGGATCCTCACTGGTACTGAGAAGGTGATTCATCATGGATCGGCGACAGAAGCGTCTTGTGGCAACAATCATTGCGGTGTCGTTGTCTTTGGTTGGCGCCTTCGCTGGGGTGATCGTATGGTCGGCGTCCCATAGAGGCGAGTCTGAGGAGGGCAAGCTCGGCTGCGACATCCCCGGTGCCGTCATCGGAGGCAATCCCGTCGCATTCTGCGACATCCTTACCGTCTCAGGTGGATGGCTATGCCTCAGAGTTTCGGCCGACGTCCGCTCAGAAGGAGCGCGCAGTGAGGGCCGTGAAGGCAGCAGCTCAGTGGTCACAGTCGGAGACGGAACAAGATCGGTTCAAGCGATTGTCGAGTGAGTTTTCCGATGACGTCGCGAAGCAGGAGTCTGCCTGGGAGAAATTATACGGCAGCGTCGATAATGCGCGTGTCACCGTGGACTCCACTGGCGATGCCAGCGTCACTTCGCATGACGGCAAGACCATGAAGCTGGGAGTGATGGTCACCTATACGGTACACATTCCTCATGGCAATGGCAGCGAAGTGGTGTCGTCGGGAACTCGCTTGTGGGTAGCCGAGCTCCCCCTATCGGGTGATGGAAAGGTAACGGGCTTGGAAGAGCCCAAGCTCTGAAGTCGGAACAGGACATTCACTATGAGACTCAACAGCGATCTTACTCCGCAGCAGTTGTGGACTATTGCGGCGGACAGTGAGCATCGGGATCGAGATGTTCTCGACGAACTCGTCAGCCACCCTAATTCCTATCGCGCGTTGAGCTGACTGGGCGTTAGGCCGGTTTGGCCGTTGAGGATCCTAGGTCGCTGGATGTTCCGCCACAGCCGGACGCTGGAGCCGGTGCAGAAGCGAAAGCGGCGCTCTGGGGCTCAAAGCGAAAAAGCGTGGCGGTGGCACCCAGTACGGAGGCGCAGCACCAACGTCGTTCTCACCGGCTGCGACGGGTTCGGGTGTGATGGGGCCTGGCCGGGTGGAGCCGGCCGGGTCTGGTTCGGGTGTGATGGGGCCTGGCCGGGTGGAGCCGGCCGGGTCGGGTCCAGGTAGTCGGGTCCAAGCGTGATGGGGCCTGGCCGGGTGGAGCCGGCCGGGTCGGGTCAGGTGTGTCGGGTCCAAGTGTGATGGGGCCTGGCCGGGTAGGAACCGGCTGTGACGGGTCCAGGTGTGTCGGGTCCAGTGTGATGGGGCCTGGCCGGGTAGAACCGGCTGCGAGGCAGGCAGCACACGTCGGGCCTGGTCCTTCAGAAGCGACGAGTCACACACCTTACGGTTCTGCTCCGTCACGTAAAACGGCTAACCGGCAGGCGACAGTTGTGAACTCTGATCCTCAGACGGTGCCCATTGATGTTCAGAGTGAGTATCGCCGACGTCAAGAGCATCGGTCTCGCACAGCCGAACCACTGCAGCTTGTCACAGAACTCGGATTCCTTGGCCAACTTCTCTCTTCTGCCGTCGCCTGAAATTCCTCAGTCCTCTGCAAATCATACTGCCCACGTGGGCCGAGCACCGTTTTCGACAGATAGCACTACTTTCCAGGGCGGTAGTAGTGTTCCACCGCGATCTGGCATCTCGGATTGGGTCAGCGCTGGCGAGCAACTGAGTCAGAGTGTGCGCTCTCCCGAGCCAGCAGAGCCGCAGAAAAAGGTGGATCCCCATGATATGCGTAGCCTTCCTGCAACATGGAATTCATCTCCCTCCCGGCACGCCTCTAACTCCGACGGCTCCTAGGAATCATTCCCAGCCTACTAACCTGCCAGTCGAGAATGGGCATAAGCAAACGGGTTGGGCAGCAAAACCGGCACCCTACGGTGTTGTTGCGGCACTCGCTGCGCTGCAGGTGCTCACTGTGCTGGCTCTCTTGCTGGTTGTGGTGTGGGGTCATTAGTCAATAATGCAAACGGAAATCAGGTTCGTCGAGATGAAGTTGAGGTAGAGTTTCCATGGACGACATGATAATCTACATGTTTAAAAAACTGTTTGAGTTTGACACAAGCGAAGCAACGGGCATCAAACAGACGCTATCGGAGTACAGCAATGACACGTACAATGTTGTTACGTCATTTGCACAACACTGGCATCAAGCCGGTAGCGTCTGTGATCATTTCGATGCTATTGGTGCTTGAGTTGGCGAGGAATGCCAGTCGAATCGAGGCGGACCAACAGCTCGGTGTCAAAATTATTGCGGCCACGATGTTCAAGTCAGTGCTCCTTGTGTGGGCTGCCCAGAACGCCATGATGTTTCTTGATGCGATTAATCAGATCGTCCAGAGCATCACAAAAAATATCGATGAGGCTCAAAAGTCCTTACCTCAGCTGCCTGACATCTCCGATAAGGTGTCCAACGCTGAAATGATGGACAAAGCGGGAATGATTATGCTGCTCATTATTCCATTCATTGTCGCAATGGTCGCCGTCCTGATTGTCAAACTCATGGGTGGTAATGCGCTTCATTGAACTATACTTTATGACCGCGTTCGTATCGTTGCCGATTGCATTCTTAGGGCACCCAGACACGAAGTCGATGGGGATCGGATACCTTCAAAAAGTATGCCGCCGTCTCGATGCAAGCCGCCACATTGATGCTGGCGACTAAGATCTACCCACATTTACCTGCAGTTAACGCAATCAATGTCGGTAAACCTGGAGATTCTCTGAGTGGATGGATCATTCAAAATTATGCAACGTTCCTTCTGGCTCCCGTGCTCTTGATAGTGCTCGTTTTCGCTAGCGGCAAGGTGGCCAAGGCGCTGGTTGGTCAGTGAGAACAGGGAATGTATGCGATGAGTTCGTTCAGAAGCAAAATTGATTTCTATGCAAGTCTACTGACATCTGACCAACCAGTGTCTCGGTGCTTCCGATGGCTGCTGGCATACTTGGTCGTCTACTTACTTATCACGTACGTTGTGGGGAGGGTGGCTGGAGACTGGCCGCGGTTTCTGGTTGGAGGAATTGGGGTTTTAGGGATGGCTCCGTTTGCAAAGATCGTGACGTCAAGGGCCCTAAGGTGTCTGATGATGCAGACCGAGATAGTTAAAATCCTGCGCGCGCATGCCGCGTCAGGTCTGCCAGAATAATAATGAGGTTGGAAGGCGCTCCACGTCTTCTTGCCGCGGCGGTCCCTCCGAAAGGCGTTATGATGGGCGTGAATAGCGCGGTGCGGTGAAAGGTGAGTCCTCGCGATTACGATCACGGTGAATCCCGACGGAAGTGGCCAACTTTCCGGTGAAGGAGGAGAACAGCGTGTCAACGCCGGGAGCGTATCCCAAGCACGTGGAGAGCTTCTGCGTCTCGTCGCATCGATCGCTGCAAACAAAGGAAGCAGCGTCACTGTAGCCGCAATTGACGAGAACGGAATGCAGTACATTTCCGTCGACGCCTTCGGTGCAGTTGCGCTGTGATGAAGACTCGGTGGTCCAAGAGCGTGACGAGCCGTTCTCCTTAGATCTGACAGTGAGGAGGTGGTGAGCCTCCAGCTCTGCAACCAGAGGAAGGTGCGTCAACGAGTGAGAGCTCGTTGGTGTCAGAGATTGGTGGCGCTGTCGATCCGGTCGCCTACTCACGTCAGTCTCCGTTCGCGGCGGAGCCTGAAGGCTACAGCCCGTTCGACTCGCAAATTTCGAATGTTGACGAACTTGAAGCTGGCCCTGACTTTTTACATAACAGCGGCGCCTATGGAGCTGATACGCAACCACCACGAATCTGCGAAGCAAACTCACTCCGCTCAAAGCGCTTCGTCACCGTATCGGGTAGCGTCTCCGCAATCCACGTCGCCTGATGGTGATGAGCGACTGGGTGAAGGTCTGAACCGCCTATTCCATGCGTCCATTCCCAGTGAGTCCACACCCGAGCCAACGTCGCCTAGCATTATCGACTACTCTTCCCTAATCGGTGTCGATGGCATCAAGAATGATGATTCTGAAATTGACCCCGTCACTGTGGCATCTGACCGTGAGGACGATACTGGCAATGTGGAAGAAGTTCTTCCAGGTTCTGCATTCCGGATGGACCTTTCAGTATTTGGTTCACCGGGAATGGAAGAGCAAACCGCGGACGCCTCTGATGTACAGAGTAGTTTCCCAGATACACCAGATACATCTGTCACACGTGATGACGTTGATGAACCATCCCATTCCTTTTCGGGCTTACACGCAGAACTCTCCGGCGCTGACGTGGGGTCTGCTGAGCCGGAGGGCGTGAGTTCATTCTCGGCGGATTCGCTGATTCCTGAGACTCCGGTGACTGTGCCTGAGGTTCGTGGGGACGAGTTCAACAGTAGTGCAATGTCAACTCGGCTTGGCGAGCAATATTCGCCAGCGCCTACTGGTGATTATGAGCCTGGAGGTGTTGGTGGTCCTTCTATGGTGTCCCCTACCTATGGGGCCGACCATTCTGATGTTATGGTGGGTTCTCCGTTTGTTCCGTCTCACGGTGCAGGCGATAGCCCTGAATACGGCTCCACTGTTCCCGGAAATGCTAATGCAATGTCAGGTGAGCAGGGACTGCAGAGCTTCTCTTCGATGCCACCGCAGGTTCCCGATGTTCAGCCTACTCAGGTGGGTTACGCTGATGGGAGCTCGGTGGGCGGGGAAGCATCGTCGTTTTTAGCTCCGAACTCTACGGACGGTCCTCGATTGTCTGGCTGGCGTGGTGTGGCGAGGAAGTTTGGACTGAAGGTGTCAGCGAGTGCCGCTGACCGCCGCCGGTAGGCAGGATGTGCAACTCATATCTCAGCGTTGGTTGGGTACGCGAACGGTTGCCGTCCTTAATGGCAAGGGAGGTGCCTGTAAAACACCGACTGCGATCCTTCTCGCAAGTTGTTTTGCGCGCTACGGGGCAGGGGGTGTCGTTGTGGCGGACGGTAACGTCACTCGAGGTACTCTGGGATGGCGGACGGAGCAGGGCCCCCACCAATCTACGGTGCTGGACTTGGTGCCTTCTATCGACAGGTTGCTGGCGCCGTCGGCTCATTATGGTGATGTTTCCGCATTTACTCATCATCAGGCATTGATCATTTTGATGTTCTGAGGTCCAATCCTCTCCTTCTCTCGACGCAACAAAAACTGACTCCGCAGGAGCTTGATGGCGTGCAGGAGGTGTTGAAGAAGTATTACCGCTTGATTGTCTGGGATACAGGGAATGATGAGGGTGATGACCTGTGGCTACGTATCGTCGGTCATGCGGATCAGATTGTCATTGCTACAACAACTCGGTCGGATCACGCAGAAGCTGGGCGGCTCCTTTTGGATGGTCTTGCTGCGCGTAGCCAACGCGGCGCTGAGTTGTCCCGTAATGCGGTGAGTCGTCGTGTCGCAGGCAGACAAAGGTGAGGCGAAGCCGGATGAAAGCTAGTGGAGGGTTCTCTGCTCAGTGCGCGGAAGTAGTAACAATCCCATATGACACAGGTATGCGGGAGCAGTGGTTGCGATCAACGGAACTTGCCTCTAATACAAGGGAAGCTTGGGTTCATGCGGCAGCCGCTGTAGCGCGTGGACTGTGACGGTCGTCGTGGACGGTTTACTGGGCAGGGAAGGTTGTGGTTATGGGTTTTTGTGAGGGATGAGGATCTTGAGGTGGGGTCAGGTGGATTGAGGGCATCCGGAGGACATGATTGAGTCAGTGGATCCGATGCCTCCTTTGGGTGTGGGCTCAGGTGGTGCGGAGGAGTACTGTGCAGTTTGGGGTGTGCTTCCTAGAGTCGGTTTTGTATATCTGGAGGCGTTTCGGGTTTGATGGTTTTGGGCAGGGCAGGTCGTGGATCACGGATCCGGTTGAGTGGGCATCGGTGGTGGACGCCTGCGCTGGAGGGATCAGAGCTGCCGTTTCCGCCTCAGCGCTGGCACTGCGTGACACGCACCGCCTTGGGGTGCATGCGCCTGTGGGGAGATCTCCCGGGCCGGCCGTGGACATCGACGTCATCGACGGGGCCATCGACCCCAACGCTTCTGCTGCGGAGAGGTGACGGATCCGGTGGTCAGGGGGCGCAGCGGCTGCACTATCTTCACCAGTCCCGCTTGAGGATGTGTATGAGGATGAGGTGTCAGGGTCGGCCTTTGGCTGTGGAGGATTGAGCGTCTGGGGGTTCCTGGGGCTGATGAGGTGCTGGGGTTTGTGCCTGCGTTGAGCTTTGGTGGTCAGATCCGTGCGGATCGGTTGAGTGTGCAGAGGGCTGTGCCCTACCTGGTGGGGTTGGCGCAGTCCACGCCCAGGTACCTGGGGATGGATCTCATGGCTGCCTGGGGTGGGGCCGCTACCCAGTTCCTCATCGACCAAGGCGCCATACCCAACAGCACAAACACAGACACGTTCGGTGGTGGTGCAAGCATTTCCGGCGACCCGGGCGATCAGGGCGGGTCTGCTGGTCCTGGTGGTCAGGGTGGTCCTGCTGGTTCCGGTAGGCAGGGTGGACCTGGTGCTCCGGGTGCGCGCGACGTTGACATCCTCGGCGACTCTGGTGGTCCTGGTGGTGTTGGGGGTGGTTTGTGGGGCGGTGGCTGTGGAGAACGGGTTGTGGATGGTTTGCTGACTAGGGAAAGGATGTAGGTCATGGGTTTTGTGAGGGATGAGGATCTTGAGTGGGGTCCGGAGTGGATTGAGCAGCAGATCCAGGAAGGGCTGCTGGGCTACCACAATATGCCTCCTTTGGGTGTGGGGCGGGTGGTGCCGGAGGAGTACTTTGAGCGGTTTTGGGGTGTGTTTCCTGAGTCTGTTTTGTATATCTGGAGGCGTTTCGGGTTTGACGGTTTTGGGCAGGGACGCTCGTGGATCACGGATCCGGTTGAGTGGGCTCCGGTGGTGGAGGCCTGGCTGGAGGGGATCGAGCTGCCCTTCCCACCCCAGCGCTGGCACTGCCTGACACGCACGGCCCTGGGGTGCATGCGTCTGTGGGGGGAGATCTCCGGGCCCGGCAGTGGACATCGACGTCATCGACGGGGCCATCTACCCCGACACTCTGAGGCTCGAGGACATGCCGCCGACCCGGTCCTGATCGAGCGCGGTGGCTGCATTATTTTCGCGAGCGCGACGCGAGGATGTGCTATGACGATGAGGTGACGGGTCGGCCTTTGGCTGTGGAGGGGATTGAGCGTCTGGGGGTGCCTGGGGCTGACGAGGTGCTCGGGGTTTGTTCCGCCGTTGAGCTTTGGTGGCCAGATCCGTGCGGATCGGTTGAGTGTGCAGAAGGCTGTGCCCTACCTGGTGGGGTTGGCGCAGTCCACGCCCAGGTACCTGGGCGATGGATCTCATGGCTGCCTGGGGTGGGGCCGCCACCCAGTTCCTCATCGACCAAGGCGCATACCCCCCACCCAGACTCAGACACCTCTGGTGGCGCAAGCACCCCCGAGGCCCCCGGCGACCCCGGCAACCAGGCTGGTCCTGGTGGCCAGGGTGGTCCTGCTGGTTCCGGTGGTTCTGGGGGTGGGTTGTGAGCCGCACGGGTTCGCGTCAGCCTGCTCCCGGGCGGGACTCTGGTCGGAGTCCCGGGTGCTGGCGCTAGTCGGGGTGCTGTGAGGGTCTGGCTGGGAGACATGTTTACCCCCAGGGGTCTGCTGGGGGCCAGTCGGTGCTGGTGTGGGAGGGGACCTGCTGCGCTGAGGGACGGCTGGCGCCCAGGTGGGGGCCGGCCAGTGGTGTGACAAGGTGGACCCGGTGGTGGTGTCATACCACACGGGTAAAGAATCGGACCTCGAGTGTGCTGCCGCAGGAGATGACGCGTCAGCTCGACGGGCAGTTCACGGCTCTGAGCCTGATGAGCGCCAAAGGAGATCCTGGCTGGTATGGCCACCTTCGACGAGCGCAAGCGCTCCCAGCCAGCCACACCAGAATCCGCAAGAAACGTTCCAGGACAAGCTCGCTGACAGACCTGTGGAAGCGGCATCGATTTTTCTCCTGAGGTGGCGGGGTTGTGGAGGCTTCTCAGGCGATGGAGGAGCTGGCGGTGCTGCACAATCCTGATCAGCTGTTGTCTGGTCCGCAGGGGCCCTCGCTGGTGGGGGTGTGGTGGCTCTGGGGGACCGGGCGACGAACTCGGCGGTGGGGGCGCAGACGGCTCAGGGTCCCAGGGAACTGATTCGTCATGCGGCTCAGACGGCGGTGGACGCGGGTCAGGGGGACCGGTTGCTGCCGATGCGGGTGGTGCTGACTGACTCCCCGGACCTGACCAAGGGAGCTCAGCCTGGGCTCGAAAGGTGTTGGAGCCTCGGGCCCAGCTGAGCTGGAGGCGACCTCTCCTCGCGGGCCTCCGCTGACCCCAGCAGGTGCTGTCCGACCGCCTGGCCCAGGCCCTGGGCAGTGATGGTGGGCTGGAGGACCTCACCCGCGATGAGCTGCAGCAGGCACTGACCCAACCACCAGGACCCACCCCAGATGCGCCCGCTCCAGACGGGCTGGCACACTCAGCCCCGGACGGGCTGGACGCGCCTGGGCCGGGTAGGTGTCCCGAGGTGGGCGTACCCGACCGGGGGCTCCGGGGGTGCCGGTTTCGGGTCCGCAGGTGCCGGCTCCGGTGGAGCCGGTTGCCCAGCCCACGGACGCCCTCCCGCCGTCCCATAGTCGGCTCCAACCCCCTGACCTCAACGCCCGCCCAGACAGGAACGCCCCGAGCAGAACGCTCCAGACAGGGCGGTCCTGGAGGCGAGCGCTCCTGAGCAGACCAGACCAGATACGGGTGCGCCCGATGCGGGCGCCCCAGACGGGCGCGCGCCGGGCGGGCCTGGTCGAGGGTGTCCCTGAGCGCGGGTGCACCCGATGAAAGCACTGAGGCGGGCCCTAGCAGGCGCAGGCGCCTGGGGCGGGGCCGGACCACGCCGCCTGTCTGCGCCGCCGGTGTCTGCGGAGCCGCCGGCCCTGCTCACAGCGGCCTGCCTCGCCCCGAGCCAACCAGCCCAACCAGCCCAGCCAGCCAGCCAGTGCCCAGCCAGGCCCAGCCCGGGCAAGCCAGTTCAGCCAGGCCGGCAGGCCAGCCCAGGCCAGCCGGTGGTCAGCTGGCAGGCCAGCTCCAGCCAGGCCAGCCAGGCAGGGCAGAGTCAGCCAGGTCAGCAGAGCCAGCCCAGGCCAGCCGAGTGGTCAGCCGGGCAGGCCAGGGCCAGTCGGCCAGCAGGTTCGGTCTGGTCGGTCTGGTGTGCCGGGTCGGGGTGCTGCTGGGGCAGGCACCTCAGGTGCCCCGGGGGTTACTGCCCGGCCTGGGGCCCCTCACGCCTGCAGGCCGGCCAGGGAACAGGCACCTCCTGCCCCGACCCGCTCCAGTGCCCCAGACCGGGCCGGCTCAGCCGGCGCCGCGTCACGCACCAGTGGGCCCGGCGCGGGGGACACCCTGCCGTAGCACCAGTGGCCGCGTTGGTGGGGCGCACCGCGAGGACGCCCCGGCCGTGGTGCGGGGGATGCTCCGGTCGTAGTGCTGGTGGGCGCGGTACTGACACCACGCCCAGGACAGCGCCCAGGTCCATGTCTCGTTCCGCGTCCCGTTCGGCCGGTGCTACCGCCTCTGGCGCACGCACGGGGGCCCGGGATCCGATCGAGGGCCCGCCTGGCCCCTACCGGCGACTCCCAACGAGACGGCGCCATAGCCGGCATCTCCTCCAAGCTCGACAAAGCTCCGCCAGAGACCCAGCCAGCAACGCCAGCCACCCAGCTACCCGCACCACCACACGCCGATAGTCTATTCTCCGAATCGAGGACAGCGTTCACCTAGGTCAATTCCACGGCCCCGTGTCAACGAGCGAAGTAACATAACTGAACTGAGCCCAGGGAATTACGAAAGGCGACCAGAAAATATTAAAATAACTGCCTGCCAATACCAGCACATTCTGTTCCGTCATCATTAGTAGAGGTCATTATGCTTGCAGATAATACTGCCAAAGCATCCGTGCAGTCACCATCAGCATGGCTCAGAGGCGCACCCCAGTTGCTCGCCCGTATTGGCCAGTTGACTCCTTCGAGCCTTCACAACATTGCCGGACTCGGACATAAAGGGTTGTTGCTGGCGAGCTCAAACTCCATCAAGAACGGAACAATTTCGCTCTCCCGAAACAAGCTCCGCTCAGGCGCGGCGTGGGCGCCAAAGGGATGAGCAGCTCGCTGTTCACAAGAATTCAAGCAAGCCTTCTTCAGCAGGGAGTGAATCTTGTTGCCAATATCGGAGGAGATGGCAACGTCCAAGTAAGTATCAGCGCGAATAATCCTAGTTCCTTAATGAAAGGACTATCAAGCCTCGGCGATATCCTCCGTGGTCGCAATCAAAAGATTGGCGCCCAAATTTGAACAGAACTCCCTTGGTGCGAAGCCCGGTATACCGAGCTGGCACTTTCCGGGCCGCAGAAGCATGTGATGGTATTCCTCAGGCTCGCCAGAATGTGAACCGCAATAATGTGCCTGGAAATAAGGGACAAGATCGACGCCTGGTCTGGGTGCTCCCCAGGCGCACCGATGAAACCCGCTGTCATTAGTGGTCGCGCTGACATTCGCGTTCTACAGCAACTAAATTTCGGAGGGAACAATAGCATTAGAATTCGATATGTCATTCTCGCGTCAGTGACCCTGATTTCCTGGTGGGTTGGAGACAAGATATCCTGGCAGATACGAACTGACCGTTCCGCCGGGCGCACTCTCAGTGACGTGATGGACAGATTCTGGTTCGACCTCCAGAGTCCTTTTCACATCTCCTGGAATACGACCGATATGCTCGTCGGAGCGGGATTCGCTGCGGCGATCCTCATGATGTGGGCCTATCATGTGGGTGCCAGAAAAGCCACGCGTCCAGGGGAGGAGCACGGTTCGGCAAAATGGGCGAGCCCCCGGGATATTCGTCCTTACGTTGGGAATCGGTCGAATGATATTCTATTCACTCGTACTGAATCTTTGAGCCTCGATTCTCGAAAGACTCAGCGAAACCTTAGATGTCCTGTTGACTGTAGCTCCGGTTCAGTGCAAGTCGCGCTTTCACTCCGTCATGCCTAATCTTCGTCAGGGAAACACCTCCTACATGCTGTGACGGATCCCAAAGGTGAAGTTCTCAGCGGCACGAAACAAACTCCTTGAGACTCGCATGAGAATACGGTGCCCTCAAGCCTTGTTGACTTCGCTCGATCTGACACTTTCAATCCTCTTGCGTACTTCAACCCTGACCAGGCGGAAGTCGACTGCGCAATTCTGACAGAGAACTTCATCACGAACACGACAGGAAATAAGCCTTCCGATGGTGGCGATTTCTGGGAGAAGGCGGAAAGGGCCCTGCTCACCGCCCTCGTTGCGATGGTGTACTTCACCAAGGGTGAGAAGGGGACACTTCTTGATGTTGTCGAGCTTTTGTCGATGATGACAGCTTCTGAGCAAAAATGAGGAAGCACCTCAGCCCAGTCGACGAGCTGTTCCTTGCCACGAAGGAGTACATTGCCGATTGTGACAATAATCCAGACTCCGACCCGGACGGCAACAAGATAATCGAAGGTCTTCGGTTCGCATGCTCTCAGTACAATGTGTACACGCAGGGCGCTGGAGAGACCAAGAAGTCGGTGATCATCTCTCTGGGGGTGAGAATGGCACCCCTCCACATGGCGCCCATGCGGAGAATACTGGGATCAGATACGATCAAGGCGGATCAGATTGGAATGCGCCCGAGCACTGTTCTCCTTGTGATCCCTGATACCCATCAGGCATTCAACTTTCTGGCGTCCATCTTCTATGAGACGTTCTTCGAGAAGAACATTTATATTGCGGATCATTCTGGTGGCCGACTCTCGGTTCCCAGTGCAGTGCTACATGGATGAGTTCGTCAATATCGGAAAAATGCCCAGCTTTGAGCGTAAAATTGCCGTGATGCGCTCTCGTGGTATCTCCACCTCTGTCATCCTGCAGAACTACTCTCAGGGGAAAGCTCTCTATAAGGATGACTGGGAGACTATTGTCGGGAACTGTGACTCCCTGCTCTTCTTAGGAGGAAATGAGGGGTCCACAACCGAGTTCATCTCCAAGAGGCTGGGTAAGGAGACTATCACCCAGGAAGATAACTCGGATCAGCGAGGGGCACAGGGATCCTGGTCCCGATCATATCGCTCGTCAGGTCGCGAGCTCATGACGGCAGATGAGATCTCTCGTCTGCCGGGCAACGAATGTCTTTACTTCCTACGAGGCGTTCCTCCGTTCCGCTCGCGAAAGTTGGCGGCCCCGCCCGAGGGTTACTTCGAATACATGCCAGCAGAGGCTCCGCAAACCCTGTCTCCGGAGGAGAACCTCCTTTTGGCCCCTTGGGAGAGCCGGCCTGAGTACAACGAGATCGACAGTCATGACGGTGAGTTCGCGGACGTAGGAGACGATCCCGAGCTTGCCGAGCTCGCTTCCCATGAGTCCGTCGGATCTTGATGAGTTCGGCGGCGAAGGTGACGTCGAGATCACCGTCGTTCTGAGTGACGGTCGGCAGGATCGGCAGGTCATTCACTTCAAGGATCTTGACGTCTTCTGACCTCACGTGAATGGCTCCATGAGGCGGCCCACGTCCCGGCGCCTCGTGACGTTGCCGTCCTTCGTTCTCCCTGGCGCAGGCCCCTGGACAGGGGCGCCTGACTGTATGAGACCAGGCAGGGCGGGATGCGGTCCCGACGCCCATCCCGCACCCTGACCTGCAGTCAGCACGGCCGGCCCTGGGGAGTTAGTG
>BNJS01002120.1_pt1 | contig 70127 bp, 87 predicted proteins | sample 8540461 | NCBI WGS metagenome assembly BNJS01 (sample SAMD00202454, study PRJDB9452) | human saliva metagenome | isolation source: human saliva | place: Japan
GGTATTTACTGGTTCTAAAATGCAAAAAAACGGCGGAGATCGTAAATAGACCTCTAAAGGCACTTTAGCAAGCTAAAATAATACCGTTTAACCGCGCCACTATCACAACGGCGCAGATTTAGTTTTCTGAGAGTTAAATCTAGGTCTATTATAGCACAGCATCAATAGAAATGAAAAATATATGAAAACAGAGCTATCTCATAACAAGATAGCTCTGTATAAGAGTGAAAAGCTTTTAAGTGTATTTATGATCACCTTATTTTCCGTATTATATTTTTCTCCCTATATGTCCTCCTTTTCTCTCCCCTCTTAACTCTACTTTCACCCCTAACGTGTTATCTCGTTAGGTCTCTCCAGGCGATAAATAGTTCTGCCACGACTTGTGGGTTTGGCTGAGTTTGATGCGGGCTAGCATTTTGCGCACGTAGTTGCAGTGTTCTAGCATGGCTTCGTTCAGTTTGTGTTTAACGTGACGTGGGGATTGGTACACCAAAATCGGTGCGAAGTTCCCCACGTGAATATAGCTCGTATCGGGTTCCGGACCTTCCGTAACGATATACTCATAGGGTATAGCCACGTTAAAGAGGCCGTACACCACGTCTTTGCCGACAGGGCGCCGACATTTGATATGGGCAAAGGTTAGATGCGGACCATAGGTCTTAGGCGATGTATAGCTACTACGCCGTCCGTCGCTGGTCATAATGTAATTGGGCCTCAGCCCTTCCTGTATCGCCAGTTCCCGCGTAATGGTGCGCATCGGCAGACAGACCAGTTCTTCACGGCCATCTACGAAATAGCACTTCGTACTGTCACCACCACCAGGCTCATAAGTAGGAATAAAACAAACAATGTGGTTCTTTGGATTCGTATAGATCAAATCCAAATCCTCTCCCTTAGATAGCCGAGCGGCCATCATATCTGTTAATTCATCATGTGTTATCATAGGAATTCTCTCCCCTCTAATTAGGAATATTCCTTTCAACAATACAATGAACACGTGTTCTGTGAAAGCAGATTCGCATGCTTTAATCTGCTGCTGATTTAATTGTATACTACGTTGAATATTTTGTAAATATATACACAAAACTATAGAAATTTATGTATAATTAAAGACTTTATGATCTTGTAAAAGTTACATATACCTTGATGTGTCAATATTTTCTCATTTAAATTGAGAAATGCATATTTTATGTATATCTATTAATCGAGATTAACAGAAATATACAGATTTTGGAATATAAATAAGAAATTAAATTATATTAACACATGTACATTATACTAACTCCCCTTAGGGCTAATGTATTTTATGCATTCTAGATAGACCTAGTTCAATAGACTAAATTTGGTCTAATGCACTTTTATCTTATTAAAATCTGTGGTCAAGTATCTCCGCAGCTTCCGTATGGCTCGTTCATGGCGTCGCTGGATGGCTTGGCGGCTACAGTTTAGTTCTTCACTAACCGATACCAAGCTTTGGCATTCTCCGTAAACGCGACGCAATAGGTCACGTTGTTCTGAAGATAGTCTGCCTAACGCCCATACGAGACGGGCTCGCAGCCTTTGTTCTTCATCGGCAGTCATAATCATATCTGCTATATTCTCGCCAGATGCGAAGATATCCATGCCCACCGCTACGTCTCCATCGTCGGTAGTGCGGTCTGGGATGTGAATCTCACGATGATTGCGCAATCGCTCCCGCTTCCAGTACCGCATGTAACCGTATCTAACACCAGCTTTCACAAAGCCAGCAAATGGTACGGGCCCCTCCAGATCAAAGCTATAGATGGACTCCATGAGGATGGCCCACAGATAGCTCTCTACATCCTCGCGGAACTCGCGGTTTCCCGTGCGATTCGTGTAGTGCAATATGAGTGGTCGATACCTGCGGCAGAGCTCGATTTGTGCCGCATCATGGCGCAGCTCATCGACGGTCCACGGCTGATATCCCACCGTCTGGATCCGCATATTCGGCTTTTGACAGATGGACACGAGACTCTTGTCCGACAAGGACGTTAAGACCTGATGGCCACAAATGAGAGTTTGTAATTTCAGCTCCTCCGGAGGTAATGATTTTGGTCGTAACCCCTCAGGAGGTAACTCCTGTGTTTCTAGTTTGTCTGATGTGTTTATATCAGATTGTAAGTTTGCAGTTTTTATACATGTTCTTTGTACTAAAGGTTCTTCGTTTTGGTATAACATAAATCCCCTTTCCTGCCATGGCATAGCGCTTAACTACACAATAGCGCGGAACGGGGATTTTGACAAATTGGCAATTCCTTGGAATTCCTGTACATTTAATGGTATCTGTGACGTAATTTCTATCCATAGTATGTCATAACTATGCGATCAACACAGTAATTGCTAAAAATAGAAAATTAATAAAAACTAATCACTAAAGGCTAGCAGTGAATACTAGTAGATAAAACTAGTAGTAAATAGTAGCAAATGCTAGTAGTTATTAGCATTATATACAAAAATAACACCACATCATAGGATGTGGTGTTATTTTATAAGAGGAATATAGTACTATCATTGGGTAATAGTACGCAATCAAAGATTGGCAAATATAAACAATCTTGGATTAGATAGCAATGCACGCAGCTTGCACAAAGTCTTTGAGCTGCGGTTTACATGTGTGTGGTATACATCAGCGCCGTTACCGCGCACAATGTCACCCCAGTATTTATACACATAGCGGTACCAGAAATGGAACATGCTATTGGTAAAGTGGTAATCTGCGTATTTGGCAGGTCCACGACTATTGGCTTGAATGCGACCTACGAGCCCCATGGACATGAGATCGTTCAAGCGGGATGTAAAGGTGCCGCTTTTAATTTGGCTTGCTTGTAAAAGCTCCACGTAGTATGGTCTTTCAAGGGTAGCAAGGCCAGACAGAATAGCGTTAGCACCTGTTATATTTTTCATATCTCGATGTAAGATATTCTGTGTTTCTTCAAATAGAGCGCCCGATACGGAGAAGAACAAATTAATGATATTCGTATCGATGCTTTCACCATTATCAAAGTACTGCACGTACGCAGGCAAACCGCCTGTTACGGCGAATACAGTGCGCAAATCGTCCTTGGCATAGTGAAGACCTAAGGATTTCATATCCACCAAGGAGAATGGTTTCACCTCAAAGTATTCGGACACGAACGGACCGATGAGACTGCGTTCACCAATGATGCGGCCATCAAGCTGTTCTAGGCCATTGGCCATCAAAATGATGTTCAAACGGCTCGTATCTTTATAAGTATCTAATAAATCACGCAAGTGAATCGGGAATTGGGGCACCGCCTCCACCAAGGAAGGATAGTCATCAATCACCACGGTTTGCGGAGTTTTTACACTGCTTTCAAAAAGCCCTACAAAGGCTTGATGCAAGCTATCTACAGGCTCGAACTTGTCCTGATCATCAGTCGGAACAAAACGTGCCTCCAGAGCTCTATTCATATCAGCCACATGGACTGATTCATTGGCCATGCGCCCCGCCAAATATAACGCCTTATGACGGCGTACAAGCTGCGAAGCCACATAGGATTTACCACTGCGATGAGGACCGTACACAACACACAAGCTCATATTGTCCTCAGCGATACGGGACTGGATACTCTCTATAATCTCAGCACGTCCCACAAAATTCATATACTCTCACCTCCAACTGTCTATGGAGATTATTATATCATAAATTTAAATCATTTTTAAACTTATTTTCATATTATTAACATGACTTTTGATTATGTTAAATTTTTTACGCATAAAATATACTTATTTTTATGGTTTATTTTTTTACTCATATCATTGTAAAAGCATAGACATTTACTGCATTTATATAGGTATATAGGTATTAAAAGAGCATACGGGGTACGGTATATAATCTGTATTTTACAGTCCATAAATATAAAAAATGACGTGCCTCCTAGAAGGTAAGACACGTCATTTGCATTTTACTCATATTTAATTATTGCTGAATTTGTGCTTGCATTTTCATGGATAGAATACGCTTAACCGCTTCGTTAAGGCGTTCATTCGTTATCGTTCCATTTGCCACCGCCTGTGTTAACGCCCGATGGACTTCGTCGATATGAACTGTATCCGCATCAACGAGGATAAGATCGCTACCAGCCACAACAGAGGCTACAGCGTAATCCCCTATCTTTTGGTTCGCCTGCAAAGCGCCCACATCGATACGGTCCGTCATGACGATACCGTCATAGCCAAGGTCCTTGCGAAGCCAGTCTTGGATAACTGGTTTTGACGCACTCGCCAAGTGCTGGTTATCAATAGCTGGAATTTGAATATGGCTCATAACGAGCATATAGGTATTGGCTGTCGTCTGTGCGATGAGTCGTTTAAAGACGGCTACATCATTATTGTTGAGGTAGTTTTTCGCCTCATCAGTAGTGTTAAAGGATGCGTCCCCAAGTGTGACCGCAGGGAAGTAATTATAACCAAACCACATTTGATTGATTTGGTAACGCTCCGCCATGGCTAGGTCCATATAACCTGCCCAAGTCGGGTCAGATGTGTAGGACATATTCGGCACACCAAGGTTCGCATTTGGCCCAATCACAAGGTTAAAGCCCATATCGTGCATTTCAATGGCAGATCGGGTCGCCAAGTTAATGATACGCTCCATCGGCAATTGACCCTAATCGATTAGGTTCTGGCAAGCGCAAGAAACTATCGTTAGTGTGCAACACTTTATCGCGATTCACCGCGATGTACGGCGTCACCATGCTGGCAGTCATCGCCGTTTGCATGATATCGTTGTTGAAAGCTTTCACTTGATTTTTATTATGTATATTTTTCATTGGTTAGCATAACGCCGCTCACACGATATTTGCGGATTACATCCTTTTGGGATTGCCCCAATGTGTTGCCATGAAGGCTGATCATCATCAGCTGCCCTACCTTGTCCTCTCGTGACATGGCTCCAAGCCAAGTGTTCACCTTTTCAGGGACGGGCTTGTTCGATTCCATGACGGCGCGGTACGATACGGTTCGTACCTCCTCTTGCTCTGCCTGACTCTCATGTTGGCATCCAGTTGTACCAACGGCAGCAACTATCAAGGCTATGCCACACAGGGCACGCCGTAAAAACTGGTTCATCTCTCCTAGAAACTCCTTACTGCTTATGCAATATGATAGCTATGGGCCTCTCTATGTATTTCTCTCCACACACACCCATAGTTCTCCCTTTGATCCAAATAGTATGATTCTATATTATACACCATATAATTCATCTTTTCCTCATGATAAAAGCAAGTTCTTATACTGAATTCTCATAATAAGCTTATACAGTGAGAATAGTTGAATCCTATATAAATAAAAATCCTACGAATCGTTTGTAAGGTGATGCTTACAATAGCCGAAGCTATTAAAGTATCAAGTCACTCATGACTCGTAGGATTCTATTTTTATATTGTTATACCCTAAAGAGTTAGTGCAATCTTAACTCCTTTGATTACTAAAACATTTGCAAGGTCAATAATCAATCATTCAGCAATTGCTAATGAGCTATTTAAAATTAGCCTTTAAATTTAGGGGATGTTGGACAAGTTTCAGGTGTTACGTCTTTGCGAGTACCAAGAACCGCGCTGCGGTCTGTGTAGTGTGTATGCAAGAGTTCGTGTGCTTTGTGGCCCAATGGTTCACCTAAGAAATCTTTGTACAACGCTTGGATTTCTTCGTTTTCGTAGGAAGCAACCCATTTGTAGTTCGCATCAGCTTCGTAAAGACCACCGATACGAGCTTCTTTAGTTTTAACTGCTTGAGGCAATTTAGTGCGCGGTTGACCGCCGCCACCGATACAGCCACCAGGACAAGCCATAACTTCGATGAAGTCATAATGTTTGCCATTTTCTTTCAAAGCATTCAAGAAGTCACGAGCGTTTTTACCACCATGCACTACAGCAACGGACAATGTTACATCATCACCTAATTGTACAGTCGCTTCTTTTACGCCTTCCATACCACGAACGTCCTCAAGGTGAGTCAATGCGCGTGGAGGTGGCTCATTGCCAGTCACGAGTTTGTAAGCTGTACGCATAGCTGCTTCCATAACACCACCAGTGTTACCGAAGATGATGGATGCACCAGTTTCCATACCGATTAAGTCATCGAATTGGGAAGCTTCAATAGCATTGAAGTCGAGGTTTTCCTCTTGGATCCAACGGATAAACTCACGAGTTGTGATGGAAATATCTGTATCCATGCCAATAGAATCGTCGTTGTGGAAACGAGCTGCCGCATTCTCTTCTTCACGTTTTGTTTCTGCTTTTTTAGCTGTACAAGGGTTTACAGATATGGCCACGATGTTATGAGGATCGATACCTTTTTTCTCTGCAAAATATGTTTTAATCATAGCCGCTTCCATAGCGATACAAGAACGTGTGGAAGACAAGTTAGGAAGCAATTCTGGGAAGTAGATTTCCGCAAAGCGTACCCACGCTGGGCAGCAGCTTGTGAACTGAGGACCTAACTGCCTTTTGTTAAGACGATCACAAGCTCAGATGCTTCTTCCATGATTACAGTCTGCACCAAAGTTAGTGTCTACTTTTCATATGTCTGCACCAAGTGCACGCAATGCGCCAACCATTTTACCTTCAAGGAACGTACCGTTCATAGCCGCTCACCGATATTACACGAACAGCTGATGTTTGACAACAACGATCTTTTCAGGATCTGCAAGAGCTGCTTTCACACCTTATCAAGCCTGGATTTAGCATGCATGGAGTCGAATGGACTACGCAGCCGCACATTGACCACAGTGAATACATACAGGAACATCACCGTTTTGATCGTAGTAATCATACGTCATAACGTCCGCACAAGCGCGACGGCATAACGTACAGTTTTACACTTAGAAATGTCGATAAATAGATGATTGTTGAGTGCACCGGCACGTTTATCGATAAATTCATTGAGACATGAGGATCTCCTCTAACAAACTATAACTGACAAACTTTTTCGGACGAAATAGTTAAACCACAGGCACTCCCCGCGTCTCAACTGTACTTCTTCATCGTATCTATAGTATACGCTATAGTGAAAGTTTATACTATGTAGAATTGTTACACTTTTACAAAAAATCTATAATATAAATCACATTTTATCACGAATAGACAAATAATTCATCTTTTTTTAGGGAATTAATAGGTAACGCACCTTTCATTTCTAGCACTCAAGACATATGTATGTTACACAAAAATCGTACACCAGAGAAAACGCACGCCCTCCATAGGAGAACGTGTGTGTGTGAAGCTTTTCACACAATCACACCCATGAGGCATGACTGTTCAACAGTGTATTACAGCTAAGCCCTGTGCTCGTCTATAGGATTAGATTATTTACCGTCCAGATAAGTTGGAATACTGCTTGTGCAGGAGTACCTGGCTCAACCTTACGGCTGTTTTTGTTAGGTTGTTCCTCTTTCTCAACATAACCTTGTGGATCGTAAAGAGTAACCTTAAGGTCTTTTACCTCTTGTTTTTTATGGTTGAACTCTTCAGTCACGATGTAGTGGTAACCTTCGTAGTCCATAGCTTTAATGTCCATTACAGCTTTTTTATCATCTTTTTTAACAGAATCATTGTCGATAGACCAAGTGATACCGTTACTGTCAGTACCTACAGTGTACCAGTTAGCAGCATCAACACTACCGATGCCACCAATCAATAAAGCGCCTGCTGCCAAAACAGCTGCTAATGTTTTTTTCATATTTTACCTCTCGAAACTTAAATACAAGAATATGGAAATCTAGTATATTCGATAAAACTAAATATTTTATGAAAGACAAACGTGCTCAACCTTTATACCTTCACATAATAGGTCGAACGTCCGCCCCCCTTACGACTAATTATACCATTCTTCACAAGCGTACGAACTGCGCCCTCGATAGAACTATCACTGAGATTTGGGCACCATTCTCGAATATGTTGCTTTGTGAAAGCCCCTAAATGATTGTCGATGGCAGTTTGCACCTGATGTATCACAGAGGTGCTATTTACCAATAAAGAACTTCGGTCTTCAAAGTCATGATACGCGGCCAATAACATTTGTAACCAATACCGAATGAAAGCCGTAGGACAAGAGCTTTCATCATACCAGGCATCACTAGACTCGCGCAAAGCGGCATAATACATATCCTTGTTCGCGGCAATTTTAGCCTCTAAGGACACATATTTACCAACCATAAAGCCACTACGATACAACAACAATGTCGTCAACAATCGACTCATGCGACCATTGCCATCGTTAAAGGGGTGAATGCACAAGAAATCATGAATAAATATAGGAATCGCCAATAGCGGCTCCACCTCACCATTGCCGACAACACGATTATATTCCGTGCAAATCTGATCTAAAGCCTCAGCCGTTTCATATGGGGCCAATGGAGTAAACAAAACCTCAGTACGGCCATCTGGATAGGTGGCGCTAATATAATTCTGCACACTCTTTAACTGCCCTCCACGAGCATTAAACTGGTACTGATAGAGAATCTTATGTAACTGCAAAATATGATTTCGTGACAACGTTATGGAATCATAACTATCATGGATGATATTCAACGCATCACGATAACCCATAATCTCTTGCTCATCCCGATTGCGAGGCGTCGTCTTATCCGCCACCAACTGCCGAAGACGTGTACTCGTCGTCACAATCCCTTCAATCGCATTTGAAGCCTCCGTACTCTGCACCTTTGCCAACTCCACAAGAGACTCCAACACCGTAGGACTCTGAGAAAGCAAAACCTCCTCCTTGCCATTCGCCCGATAAATCCCTGCGATAAGACTCAAAATATCCATATCCCACGACAAAGACTGAATCCGACCATACTCAAAACAACGCATACACACACCTCCATTCCGTTCTAATCCCTTACAAATAAAATTATTCCCTTAAATTATACCATAAAATAAGGGAATAAATAATTTAGATACATTTAATCATACGTACAGAAAGGGTTCTATCCCTTTGAGACCGACTTAGGTCACTTTCTTCTGAAACGCCGGTTTGGATACATTTCCTCATCAGGAAATGAGAAAACGGGTGAATATATCTCGTAGGACGACTTAGGTCACTTTCTCCCGAAACGCAGTTTTGGATACATTTCCTCATCAGGAAATGAGAAAACGGGTGAATATATCTCGTAGGACGACTTAGCTCGCTTTGGAGGACGTAGAGATATATTCACCCGTTCATATCCGAAGAGGAAATTTACCAAATCAAGTGATACACGTGATCTAAATTACTTCCTTCTTGTATTTGTATTTCTGTATTGTCGTATGTTTGGCCACCGATCATATAGCCTGCTGGATTGTATGCTTTCATCTCGAGCAGTTTCGCAGTCTTTGCAGCACGATTGAATTGCAAAGTATAGATAGAGTGATCACCACTAGGGTCAACAATCTTCAAATTCAACTTAGCCTGTGCATCGTCTTTCTCTACCGTATCGTTGTCGATGTAACCAGTACGACCATCCGCATCAGTATTAAGAGGATACCAACTTTCAGCATGAGACACGCCCACACCAGCACTAAATAACAAACCTGCTACCGCTAAACATGCAAACCATTTTTTCATAACCGTTCTCTCCTGATTAGAAAATCTAAACAACTATGCATTTCGCATAATACAATTCACTATGACTTCATTATAACACCATAATTGTATAATGCTAATAAAAACTCTATTAAATGCATAAATTATATAGACCCCTCTAGGAACGTCTAGCAAGGCCCCTATGGGCTTTAAATAATCCAATGGATTTGAAGGCTGATATTCGCCCTGTAAGATTGGTAAGAAAACAGAAAGCCCCGAACTGTTCTGAAAACGACTTAGTTCACTATGGAGGCTTTCAGGATAGTTCGGGGCTACTTATACGTTCTGAATATCTAACTAGACAGAGCGAATATCAGCCTCTATTAAATTGTTGGATTATTTACCCCATAGGGCCTGCATAACTTCTGCACCCATGGTATCTTCTTCAATTTTTGTAGGTTTTTGTGCGTCTTTGCTGGACAACAACGCTACGCCAGATGCACTGTATACTGTTGTATCAAGTTCTGTCCATGTTTTTTCTTTACGATCGATGCGTACTGTGTAGATGTATGTGAAGCCTTCTACATTGTTAATTTTAACAAGTACTGTAGCCGCATCATCTGTTTTATATACAGAAGAGTTATCGATAAACCATGCTGCATCGTCAGCATCAGCATCAATATAGTACCAATCAGCCGCACTTGCTTGGCCAAAGCCCCCTACAAAGAAAACCCCTGCTGCAAACATAGCAGCTAACCATTTTTTCATTTCTAACTCCTTAACGCTAGAGACGACCATCTAAGATGGCCGCCCATAGTTATTTACATATTTGTATCTTAATTACTTAATTATATTATTCTTCAGTTGCGTCTTCTTCGATTTCAGAACCTGGAATAACAGCAATGCTAGCTACTTTATCACCTTCGTCGAGGTTTTGTGTTTTCACACCAGAAATAGCTTTGCCTTTTTTAACAGCAATATCGTTCATGTTGAAGCGAATAATCTTACCTTGTTCAGAGATAAGCATTACTTCGTCATCGTTATGAACAACCTCTACGGATACTACGTCTCCAGTTTTATTCGTAATCTTGAAGTTCTTAGAGCCTTTACCACCGCGTTTTTGCAATGTGTAAGCTTCCGCATCATTGCGTTTACCGAAACCTTCTTCGGAGATAGTAAACACTTGTGCTTCGCTTTCATCAGCATTGAGAACACCAGCGCCTACAACCACGTCGCCTGCATTGAGTTTAATGCCGCGCACGCCGTGAGCCGCACGTTTCATGAGACGAACGTCATTTTCGCTGAAGCGAATAGCGATACCTAATTTAGTACCTAGCAAGATGTCTTGGCTACCATTCGTTACGTTAACGGAAATCAAGTGATCCCCTTCGTCGAGGTTGATAGCGTTAAGACCAGAACGACGGATGTTGCGATATTCTTCGATAGCTGTACGTTTAACAACGCCAAACTCAGTTACCATGAATAAGTTTACATCTTCTTGAACGCGTTCAAGGTCGATCATAGTCGTAACGGATTCGCCTACAGCCAGTGGCAATACGTTAACCATGGCAGTACCGCGAGAATTACGGGAACCTGCTTCTGGCACTTCGTATGCTTTGAGGCGATATGTACGGCCTGTGGACGTGAAGAATAGCAATGTATTATGCGTGCGAACATGCATAATTTGCGTTACATAATCGTCTTCCTTCGTCTTCATGCCGATAACGCCAGCGCCACCTTTATGTTGATTGCGATATACGTTCGCGTTCATCCGTTTGATATAACCTTGTTTAGTCAAGGTAATAACCATCTCTTCGTCAGCGATGAGGTCCTCTACATCAAGGTCAGACGTATCGATTGTGATTTCAGAACGACGAGGGTCGCCGTATTTCTTCTTCATATCATCGAGTTCGTCTTTGATGATTTGACGTTGACGTGCTTCGCTAGCCAAGATAGCTTTCAAGTCTTCGATCAATGCCAACAATTCCTTGTATTCGTCTTCGATTTCTCGCGTTCCAAGCCTGTTAAACGGCGTAAACGCATGTCGAGGATGGCTACTGCTTGTTTTTCTGAAAGCCCGAATTTTTGCATCAATGCATTACGTGCGATTTCGTCAGTTTGAGAACTGCGGATTGTAGCGATAACTTCATCGATGTGGTCGAGGGCGATCAACAAGCCTTCCAAGATGTGTGCACGCGCTTCGGCTTTGTTAAGCTCGAATTGAGTACGGCGTACGATTACATTGAGACGGTGATCTAAGTAGTAACCCAATACTTCTTTCAAATTCAATACGCGAGGATGACCGTCTACGAGAGCCAACATAATCACGCCAAAAGATTCTTGAAGTTGAGTGTGTTTATATAATTTGTTAAGAACGATATCTGGTTGTACGTCAGCGCGCAATTCGATAACGATGCGCATACCTTGACGGTCAGATTCGTCACGAAGTGCTGTGATGCCATCGATTACCTTGTCGCGGCTCAAATTTGCAATCGTTTCGATAACGCGAGCCTTGTTAACTTGGTATGGGATCTCAGTCACTACGATTTTATGCTTGCCCTTCACCATTTCTTCAATGGTTGCACGAGCGCGCATTTACGCTGCCACGACCTGTGGAGTATGCTTTTTTAATGCCTTCCCGGCCCAAAATGAGCGCCCCAGTCGGGAAGTCTGGACCTTTGATTTGCGTCATCAATTCGTCCACAGTTACGTCTGGATTATCGATGAGCATGGTAAGGCCATTACATACCTCGTTAAGGTTGTGCGGCGGAATATTTGTCGCCATCCCTACGGCGATACCGCTGGAACCATTGATGAGAAGATTTGGGATCTTCGCTGGCAATACTGTAGGTTCTTGCAAGCTTTCATCATAGTTCGGCATGAAATCAACAGTTTCCTTGTCGATATCAGCAAGCATTTCTTGCGTAATTTTTGCCATACGTACTTCGGTATAACGCATCGCAGCGGCACTATCGCCGTCGATGGAACCAAAGTTACCGTGGCCGTCTACCAAGAGGTAGCGCGTATTGAAATCCTGCGCTAAACGAACCGTTGCGTCGTAAACGGATCTATCACCATGTGGATGATATTTACCAAGTACGTCACCGACGATACGAGCGGATTTCTTGTATGGTTTATTTGGCGTCATGCCTGTTTCGTGCATCGCGTACAAAATACGACGATGTACTGGTTTCAAGCCATCGCGCACATCTGGAAGAGCACGCATTACGATTACGGACATCGCATAATCGATATAGGCGTTCTTCATTTCTTTATCAATCTGAACGGGATGAATATTCCCGTGGGACCATTGTTGGTCTGCCACAATCTCACCTCATTTTACTAACACTGATTATAATTCATCATAATATTATAGCATTTTTAAGGGCCAAAGGCTAATTTTATCGGTATTTTTCTGCATTTTTGTGAAAGCTACTTCACCTATTCTAGTAGCCAATCTAAAACATTCTTTTGCTCTATACCATTATGATTATCTGTCTTATGTAACACATCCATTGTAAGTAAATATTTAGGATAGTTATCATCAAGTTTCTCTAACGGTGATAATTCACGTCGTAACGTAGTATCTTCCATTACGGTATAGCTTACTTGATAGTATTCTAACCGATGTGGCTTTTTAGCTACAAAATCTATTTCACCATTTTGCAAATGCCCTACGTACACACGATATCCACGTCTAACTAATTCCAAATATACAATATTCTCGAGTATATGACCGCGATCCGAATCTGTACGACTTAATAAAAACTTACGGAATGCACTATCTACAATATAATATTTAGCATTTCGCTGCAACAACGCTTTTCCCTTTACATCAAATCGGTCAACTTCATAGATTAAAAGACCATCTTTAAGACCTTGTAAATACTTCTCAACCGTTTTATTATCCGTTTTGCGACCATAACTAGTGAGCGTATTCGCAATCTTCGTTGGATTAATCAAACTCCCTATATTAGCCAATAAATATTTAATAATATCCAATAATAAAGGGACATCTGTAATTTTTAATCTCGTCACAATATCTTTTAAAACAACCGTATTAAGAATACTTTCTAAATACTCATCAATACTTTCATCATCTTCAACATGTACAAGCCGAGGGAAAGAACTATGCTCGATATACAAGTTGTATATATCCATATCTGACAATTTTTGCTGACTATATGCACTATGAAATTCTTTAAATGAAAGAGGTAGCATCTCAACTTGCACATATCTGCCAGTTAATAATGTGGCAATGTCAGAGGACATAAAATACGCATTTGAACCTGTAATATAAATATCCACATTAGGTTTGATAAACAAACTCCCTACAACCTTCTCAAATTGTGGTACATGCTGCACTTCATCTAAAAATACATACATGGGAGTCTCTGGAATCAATCGTTCTACTATATACTCATGGAGGGCATGATACTCCTGTAGCGGTTCATACTCTAAATCTTCAAAATTAATAGAAATGATTTGATTGGCTTTTACACCACTAGCTAATAATTCTTGTTTAAACAACTCAAATAATGTAGATTTGCCGCACCGACGCACACCTGAAACGACTTTGATTACATCTTGATCTTTATGACGCCTTAAAAATGCTAAATATTGCTCTCGTTGAATTAAAGGCATTATAACCTCCTTATCTCAACAATATTAACTATTATTGCAACAAGTAGAAACACATTTTAGGATAGCAATCCTAATTCTAATACTTTTAACTTAAATAGGGATTAGAATCCTTATTTATAATAATTATATCATATTTTAGGATTACAATCCTTATTCATTTTAACTATACTAAATTTTAGGATTATAATCCCTAAATAATCGCTTTATCATCTTATCAGCCAAATCAAATAGACTGACGTATCATATGATCTAAAACTTTAACAAAGTCTCGTTCTACAGCTGACGTATCCTTACCAGTACTGCCAATGCCTGTTAGCATAGTTTCTTTCCAGTCATTTCTTGCCATATATCTAAAACCTATCAAATACTCGGCTTTCGTTTTGTCCGCTTCTCCGTTTGGCAAATAGTAAATGCCAATGTGTCTTTCAGCGCGAGGATGCAATAGAGCTGGGTTATCTTGCGGTTTATACTGGCTATATATGGATTTCATAAAGGTTAGAATATCTTCACCCTTTACAGGCTTATCTACAAAGATAATCTCATTGGATCTGAATAGGGGTATCTTATTAGTACCTGCTACACGTGTGGCGCTAAGTTTAGATAGTTCTAGGACTTCCTCATAGGGAGCCATCCGAAGTCCATACGGTTTGGCCTCCTCCACAAGCTTCCCGTTTAAATGAATTAAATATTCTTCGGAATAAACAAATTCGCATTTGTATCCCGCTCTCCACCAGGCACTGGCAAGGTTGGACGATGCACCACAGAATTAGTGGTAAAAGAAAAACCATTGCTTTCATCATAAAAAACATACACATTGCGCTGGAAAGGTTTCTCCTTCTCCACCACAGCAGATTGAAGAACTAGACGAGGATGAACAACGCTGAACTCCTTTTCCACACTAGCCTTGATATCCTCTGGCGTGGCAGGATCACCGTTCTCCGTAGTCCACACAAAAGAACAACCGCTCAATAAAAATGTACAAATACACACAACAACTAATGATATATACCTAATCAACAGCTTCATAGATACACCTCTCCCTGACCTATTTTCCTCGCACAGCCTGTTGTATTTTCCGATCAACAACGGTAATTATGTCTCGTTCAATCTGCTCAGAACTCTTATCTTGATAACCAACACCACTCATTAAGGTATCTCGCCAATCTTCCCGCCCTCTAATTTTGAAACTTATTAGGTACAGAGCCTTGCTCTTATCTGTTTCACCATTTGGTAAATAGTAAAAGCTAACCTTACGGCCATACACGCTACTTACTAAGGTCTCGTCACCATTAGGTTTATATAGAGAGTATATGTCTGTTAACATGCCCACTACACCAGCACCATTAGATGTTTGATTAAGAAATACAAAATCCCCTTCATCAAACAAAGGCGCTGTACTATTACCCTCTGGACGCATAATCTTAGCATCCATTAGCGCTTTGCGCTCCTCATTATTAGCTACCTGAAATCTATACTTTGCAGCAAGCAGTGCTACCTCACTATTCAAGCGATCTAAATAAGCCTCTGCATACCTATACTCTGCGTTCGTGACCCGTTGACCACCAGGAATAGGCAACTGAGGAACCTCAACAGAAGCACGCGCAGTAAAGACAATGCCATTATTCTCATCAAGAAACGTATATTTATAGTGCTTATAAGGCTTTGTGGTAACAACCTCAGAAGCCTGCAAAACTAGACGAGGATGATACGACGCAAAACGCTTCTCAACCATTTCCTTCACATCATTTGGCGTATACGGATCCGCATCGAGCGTCGTTAACCGAGAAGAAGTACAACCAACTAATACAACACTATATACACACACCAAAACCAACAACACAAACCTAAACAACCTCATATACAAAACCGCCCCTCTCCCTATTTATAAACTATCGAATGAATATGCTGGCATTACTATAGTTAGGATTACATTATTATTGATGGGACATCTTTATAGCTAATGTTTTAAAAAGTGCTATTACCTATTGATGAGCGACTTAGGTCACTATGGAGCGAGGAGATAGGTAATAGCACTTTTTAACTAAGTAAGTATATAGTTCTCGGGCCCCATCAATAATAATTACCTATTAATTAGTTCATCTAGCATATTCATGCGATAATTTTCCACCACATCCATAAATTCTTTATTGTGTATCGGATTTTCCGTCATCCCAAATAGGTGACTTTTACAGTCGCAATCAGAGGATCCAAATTTAGGCACGTCCCATTCGGCAACGCCACGGACCGCATCAGCGAGAGTGCATTCCGCATCATCTAAACTAGTTCGAATTGGCAGCCCTCCGATCATCTCGCAGTGACCACGGAAGTAATCTAAATGCCAGTGCATTTTCTTCCGTTTTCGCTTATGACGCTCAATGCGTTTCGTTAAATTCGCCTTCGCAGAGCCTACGTACATATAGTAACCTGCCTTGAAATGCATCATCCCTTTAGAACCAACCTCAAGGTCTAAATCATGGTCGAGATGCATGACCATCACGTACACGCCACTATCGTGAGCCTCTGTGTCGAGAATGCTACTAGGATAGGAACATTCATGGGTTACAGTGGGCATGGTAAAAGTCTCATCCCACGCTACCGCAACGGCTTTCCAGTCTAAGGAAGGTGCTACCTCTTTAAAGGTTTTGGCAAACTCCAAATCTGTATGATAGTCTGGCAAGAACCACTGCGCCTTATCCCATTGTACGAGGAATAAAACCCCTGTATGGTAACCTTCGTTTTGTAGTTCTTTCAAATGTAGTAAATGCTTACGCCCTCGCTCCGTAATGGCATCAGGGAACATAGCACCGGTCTTAGAGAATAACGTACAAGACTTAACCTCTAACAGGAACTCATGGCCTTTATCATTGGTGAGGAGCAAGTCAAAGCGAGATGATGTACCGTGTAGTTTAACTGTATACTCCCGTCGTACAACGCGCCACTCCTCCCAACCAGGGATGAGTTTATTTTCGATTAAATGCTGCGCAACATCATTACTATAGTTGGTATCGAGCATAATCACTACGCCATCGCGCTCGATGCCGACAACACGATATTTCGTTTTCGCATCAGGCTTATCATGAGGAACGATGTACATCGTTACACCGGTGAACAATAGCTCCCACATGCGACCAGGATTTGGCAAATGAGCGAGCACGCTTTCACCATTTAAATCTAAGGTCACCACAAAACGGTTCGGGCGACCTGAATATTTCGCTTTTTAAAATTGTATCGTAAAGGACTTTCATTGGTACTCCTACATCAAGAATAATCTATGTGTCTATTATACGATATGTAACCTACATGTTTCATCTCTGAATATTATCGTATATAATCATATATACTATTAATAATTAATATTAAAAAAATTTTTCATTTTTTTGTAGCCTAGGTTACATTATTACGTGTTAAAATAGTTTATACTAGGAACATCGGGTCAGTATTTAATACCCGTACTGATCGTTACGCCGGGTTTTTGATGAGGCATCGCCTAGTTGATCTCATCACGCTGTTCGTATACGTGCGAAGCTTTCACAAAACCCAATGGCGTATATATTTTACAAACAAAGAATCACATAGATTAACTAAGTAGTTTTAGCCACTATTCTCTGCAGAGAGGGCTCGAGAAAGGATTTAATATGGCACAAATTGCAGCAAATTTACAACGCATTAAAAACGGCCAACGCCGTTATGCAATTACACCTCGCATTCCTGGAGGTTTCATTCAACCTGAACAATTACAAAAATATATCGACGTAGCCAATGAGTTCGGCGCAGTTCTAAAATTGACTGCCAGCCAACGCATTATGATTACGAATTTGAAAGCAGAAGACGTAGATAAAGCTTGGGAGATGCTCGGCATGGAGCCAGCGTACACTGTATCTAACCGAGTGCGCAGCGTAAAAATCTGCCCTGGTACTACATTCTGTAAACGTGCTAAACAAGATAGCGTACATCTTGGCATGCAAATCGAGCGCAAATATTTGTCTCAAGAAATGCCAAACAAAATGAAAATCGGCGTGTCCGGATGTCTTAATTCTTGTACTGAAAGCCGCCTGAAAGATGTTGGTATTATCGGTACTGTAGAGGGCTGGAATGTATACGCTGGCGGTAGCGGCGGTGCACACCCTCGCATTGGCGACCTCATCGCTGAAGTAACAACTGAAAAAGAAGCTCTTGCATTGGTAGATCGTATCATTGCATACTATAAAGAAAATGCTCAAATCGAACGCATGGGCGAATTCATTGACCGCATTGGTTTAGAGGCTTTCAAAGCAGCTGTATTGGGCGACCTTGAAGGTGCTCCAGCTGAAAGCAAATCCGAAGAACCAGCTGTGTTCTTGCCTGGTCAAGGTAACGATCCTGAAGTCGAAGCACCTCGCCTCGAAGTAGGTTCCCCTATTACTCCAGACACAATCATTCGCGACATCGTGGAAACATATCCAAATGTTGTGCCTGTATTGCAAGGCATCGGCATGGGTTGCTTAGGCTGCCCTTCTGCCACAGCTGAGCCATTATGGCAAGCCGCAGAAATTCACGGTTTTAATGTATACGATTTAGTAGAGAAGTTAGAAACAGCACGAAAAGGAGCTTAATATGTCTGCATTCTTAGGTCACATCCATTACTGGTTATATCGTAAAATTCAATTGCTCGCAGAGCGTGAAAACTTGATTTTAGAAAAAACAACTAAAGTTGTTGATGATTTAGCAGAGGAATTACACTCTATCTCCGTAGATACATACGGCGAACCAATCAATCCAAGCATTCCTCTGGAAAACATCATCGACCACGGCAATATCCACGGCTGGTTGGCTAACCAAATCAACATTGCATCCGTTCGCGAAGCAGCTTTCATCAGAGATTTGCTTGACACTAACTCCGGCGACGAAGCGGTGAACGTAGTAACAGCTATTCTCGATGCGTTTGCTGTACAAGGCCAAGCATGTGGCGTTGTGGCGCAAGACAGCCTTGAAGAACACACTGCTCCAGCGATTTACAATGCGTTGCAAAACTTCTACGTAAATGGCATGCCTTGCGATGGCGGTGACCAAGTGGTTTCTGAAAGCCCAGATGAGTTCACATGGGTGGGTGACCACAGATTACAAGCAGGCTACTGGCGTACAGCGGGCGTTGACCCTAAATTCATGGCTGTAGCTTACCAAACATGGTTCGAAGCTTTTGTGAAAGCTATTGATCCAGCCTTTGAACTTGTAACGACTGAAGAAAACGGCACACGTTTATATACAATTAAGAAAAAATAAATAATAAATACATAACATTTTGTTTAGAGACTATAAACGAACGAAAAACGATCAAAAAGCGAACGTAAAATTTTACGTTCGCTTTTTTTATCTTGTTATTTATATTCTACAATTACTTAACAGTATATGTAGTACCACGTCCTAAACCTTGTTTTTCTTAAAAAAACCTGATTTCACTAATTTATTAACAATTTGTAATACCTTCGTTTTTTTCCAAACCCTGTATACTCTACTAATTTTTCCTGAAGGCAAAGCCTTAAATTGTAGAATATCATATATTTTCTTTTTCATCAGCTGTTAATTTATCTAAATTTTTGTTCAATGACAGGTAAAATGATTCTTATCGATTTTTTTCCGAATATACTATATCATAAAACGGGCGCAAAAAAACGAACGTAAATATTTTCGTTCGTTTTTTTGCGCCCTATTTTAAATCTATATTTAATATATATTTCTTTCAAAACTGTAGCTATAGGCACAGCATTGATAAGTAATATCATTTATAATGTAAGCATAAGGTAATTACATAAGTTCATTTAATTAAGTGATAGCGTCAGCTTTCAAAACATAAAAAGCTAGAATTAGGAGGTCTATTATGGCAGGCACAGTTAATCAAGAATTAGGTTTATTATTCCAAGGTCCTAACTATGTAATCGTAAAAAAAGGCGGCAAAGCTGGTGAACAAGTTGAAAAACACAACCACCCAGAAGCAAATGTAATTTTTACAGTAGTAAAAGGTAAAGTACAAGTATTCCTTAACGAAACTGAAGAACATGTACTTGTACCAGGCCAAGTATTAGAATTCAACGGCGACAACTACATCCAAGCAACACTTGTTGAAGACAGCGAATTCGTAGTAAATCTTATCCACAAACCTGAATAAAACACTAAAGGACAGTTGAGCTAATCAACTGTCCTTTTTATATGTACTAACTTATCTATGTACTATCTAATCTGTATACTATTTAATCTATATACTATCTGATCTATGCACTATCTAATCTATATATTATCTATTCGGTATCTTTCAACTAGAAGAACACATGATAAGCCCTATCAAATGCATAATGTGCCGCTGTATAAAACGGGTCACAATACTCAAAGTCACCTTCATGCTTTACATTAACATTCATAGCCTTAAGATCTGTTTCTAAGTTACCATCAAAATCATAATACTTAGTCGCTCGAGCAATCCCTTTTATACCAGATTCTTGTTCTTTATGTTTAACGATAATTGGTTTAGCTTGCTCACGTGAATACTCTTTTAAGTTTTCCTTTTTTACAATGGAACTAACAGAATACTCATAATCATAGTCTGCCGTAACAACCCATTCAATAGTATGTTTCTTTTTATACTCTACAAGATACATATTAAATTGCAAGGTATAGTTTGGAGGATTATGCTCCACACTTCGTACGGAATTTAAATCAATAAACATCGCTGACTCGTCAGTTGATGAGGCACATTTAAAATGCTCAGCATGTTGTAGTGCATATAAAGATAAAACATTTGATGTCTCAGTACCTGTAGACACCGCTTCTGATGATCCAAAGAAATTTTTCACTAAATTTTTTAACATATTCTCTCTCTAACATACTCTATTCTTAATAATAATACATTATATAAATGATTAGGATATAAACGATTAGGGTACTAAAACAATACCGTATCATTTAAAAGGAGTTATAGATCGTAAAATCACTTACATCAAAGCGTTTTGTATGGTCTGGAGCAGGTTTGCAATCTGGATGAGGATAACCGATCGGGAATATCGCTACAGGTATGATATTATCTGGCAAAGCATAGGCTGCTCGGACTTTTAGCAGGGATCAAAATGAGCAATCCAAGTTGTTCCTAGACCTATATCCGCCACGGTAAACATGAGGTGAGAACCTACAATACTAGCGTCTACAACGCCCATATCCGCATCATCGTATTCCCGTTTCCAACTCACCGTATTATCATAACAAACAATAATCGCCAACGGCGCATTGAAGTGACCATTAGTGCAGGCTTTTAGTTTATTAAGACTATCTGCCGTATTCAGCACAAGTAAGCGTTGCGGCTGATAATTATGAGCCGTAGGTGCTAATCTCGCTGCCTCTAACAAGATATCTAATTTCTCTTGCTCAACGGGCTTCGTATCAAATTTTCGAACTGAATACCGCTCTGTGGCTAATGCTTTAAAATTTTTCATTAGATCTCACTCCTTGTTTGAAATAAGCTAATCTATTTTAAAGAAAACACCTATATACTACTTACAATATATTAATTTGCTACTATAGATCTTCTTTTACCACTTGAACAACTTCACTAAAATCTTCTGAAAGAGCATCAAATTCTTGGTCAGAATATAAAAAATAACCTTCTAAACCTCTATGAATAATCGCATTTACTGTTGGGTGAAACTCCTCATCTGTGGCATCAATAACGAATTGCGTCATTTGATAAGCTACTTCCTCTGAATAAGTAAGTTTATCAATACCAATATGAACCATCAAGGCTTGGACATCCTCTTGTGTAAGGGACTCCTTTTGAGCCGTCCCATTTACCATTCCAAAAATATATGCTGCCGCTAACTGTCTATCAAGCTCATCCTCTATCGTAACTAAACTAAGGAATGTATCGACCATTTCCATAACTTCATTCACAATACTATCTTTCATAATAAATCCTTTCTAGAATGACTTACACATTATCACAAGCAATAGCTATTGGATATAAAACTGACAAGTCTTTCTCCTTAGTTTACGTGACAATATAAAATGTAAGCTACTATATTTTATCTCTATACAGACTACTTCTGTTAATATATTTCTCTATCTTACTATAAAAGTCCTTTAAATCAAAAAGGCCCTTATCTGAAAATCAGACAAGGGCCATTTTCATATTATTTTTTAAGACGGCTAATTACTTCGTTAGTAATGTTCTCGATTTTGCTGTTAGCGTCAGCCGCACGGATTGTGTACGGATCATCCAATACTACGTCCATTTGTTTTTCAACGCGGATAGCTTCCACAGCGTTGTGAATTGCTTGCATCATAGGTTGAGCAATTTTGTTGATTTCTTCGTTTTCTTTTTGAAGCAATGGAGCTACAGTTTTGTTGAATTCAGCTTCTGCTTGTGCAGAGTCTTGAATTTTTTCAATTTCTTGTACTTTTTTCTCAATTTGTGGACGGTATTGAGCGTCTACTTGTTGCATTTTCATATCTAATGCACCATAGCCAGGGTAGCTATTTACTACTTGGCTCATATTTACTAAGCCAATGTTAGCAGCACTTGCTACTGCAGCAGTAGCAGAGATAGCACCAACGATAGCTAAGGTAGTCAATTTTTTAGATAATTTCATCTGAAATCCTCCTCGATTAAAAGTGTCACTATACAATCCAATAGTGTACTATTTTTACTATATCAAATCTCGCTAACTTTCACAAGACTCTGTTACATAGCATAATAAAGCCCTATGAAATGCTTATGAATGTCTATAGAAGTTAAAACAATACCCACAGGTATGCTCTGAAGCCCTTAGGGCAGTCAAGACAGACATATTCAGAACACACATGTGGGTATTGAGGCTTTCACCAATTATTTATAATTCAGTAACGAATTATTGTTCATCGTTAATATAGATGTATTTATCGGATTTCAATTTGGACACGAGGTCAGGTACCAAACCGATAAGACGATCAAAGCTGCTGCTGTAAGGGTTGCCCTTAATGTTGAACAACTCAATGCGGTCCCCTTTGATAACGAGGATAGCGCTTGGTTCCATTTTGGCACCGCCGCCACCGCCGCCACATTCGTGGTTTGTTCGCCGTGTTGTGGTTTGTACCAGTACCGAAACCAAATGTTACGTCAACGAATGGAACGAGCGTAGTATCGCCGATTTGTACAGCTTCGCCTACTACCGTTTCCACTTTGATCATATTTCTGAATTTCTCGAATAGGACTTCCAAATTCTCTTTTACATTACTGTTTTCCATCACAGTACCTCCGCTTTTTGTGAAAGTATCATTGCTATATATACAATACTTAGGGTTTATACTATGTATTTACCTTTAGATGGCATATACATTATTTATAAACATCCTATATATTGTCTCAATACAGCTCATTTACTTAGTTGACTTAATATATCCTTACGCTGTTTGGCCTTGTGCGGCTTTCAGCTTTTCTAACTGTTTTGCTTCTTTCCGTTTAATCCAGAAGACGCGAGCGCTTTCACCCAATAGGGAACGCATTGGTTTAGATACCAAGAATCTAGTACCATGCCAAGCTAATACAGCGAGAATTATGCGCCCTTTGATGTGACCGCTACCTTCGCCGGCCCAGTTCACATAATCTAGTTCAATATTCTCAGCTTGTTCAGGCCAAATGCTGTACAACATAGATGCAATAATCCCCATGCGATATGGGTCACCGATACCAAATCGACCTTCTATGGCCACATCCCGTGGTTTAGAGTGGTCATAACATCGTTTTGACACAAGGAATAGCTGACGCCACAATTCTGTATTTCGTACATGTTTCATGAACCAGAATGTAGGAATTTCAGACTTGAATGATGCTACCGGATCGTTTGGATCTGGCTTTGCAAAACGACTTTTCACAGTTGTTTTGATATCATTTACCTTCGTAAATACCTTTTCCTTGATGGAACCGTCACTGTTGAAAGTAACGCGACTTACCACTTCGTCATCGTCTTGAATATGGGCCGTTGGATCTTGCTGAATGGAGTCATATCGATCAGCACGAGCCTGTGCATCCATATCTTTAGAACCTGGTGCAGGACGTTCAACGCGCTCATTTGGATTTTGGGAGCTACCCGCCCCTGGTGATTCTTCGTCACCAAAGGTTGTAGTAGAACCTTGAGAGCTCTTCAAATCTTCAAAGCTAGTGCCATTAGAGCTTGCAGAAGGATCTTGTCCGCCCCCTTGCATCGCCTTAGCAAAGGCTTCTGCTTGTGACATATCATCATCGTCCATTACTTTTTGGTATTCTTCGTCAACGCGATTTTCAAGCCATTCTTCATAGTCTTTTACAGGACCTATCTTGAGCATGCCCAAAACGTATAATTCCTTAAAAAATGGTTTACCCTGTAAGTATGCTAAATGAAGTGAAAATACACGCCATAGCCATTTAACACGCACCTCGCCACGATAAGGCGTACGGCCGTCAACTTCGATGCTATATGTGATTGGTGTCAGTAGGATAATCAAGATGAGTGCTGCAATGATGGCCACGATAACGAGGGCCACAATAGCCACTGTACTCAACCACATCACCTCCTTAGGTGTTCCTATGATTAGTTTTCAATACCTTTTCGAGCCATTACGCCTTGAAGGTAGTAATGTTTAACCTCTTTCATTTCCGTTACAAGGTCTGCCTCATCGATCAATTCTTGAGGAGCCCCACGGCCCGTAAATACGAGTTCCGTTTCTGGATGACGAGCATCGAGCAACGCCTTTGTTTTATCCCAAGAAATGAGTTCAAAGAAGAGTGCCATGTTGTACTCATCAAGAACGACGAGATCGTAATCACCACTGCCGATGGCAGCTAGAGCACGTTCGTAGCCTTTTTCAATGAGTGCTACATAATCCTTAGGGGGATTGCCAGATTCAAAGACAACGACTTCATCGCCCCATTTAGCGAGTTCGTCCTTGCTCTTCATCCCTTCTTTTATGATAAAAAATGGCTTGCCCACAGTTTCTAACGTTAAATTAGTTAAGGTAGGTAAAATAGTATGTTCACTATATACTTTAGATTTCATAAATTGCAAAAAGAGGACTTTCTTGCCAGCGCCGATGGCACGGATTGCTAGACCGATAGCAGCGGTCGTTTTGCCCTTGCCTTCGCCGGTATAAACTTGTACATAGGCCTTCATAGATATACCTCCGTTCATATACTTTTATTTTACAATATATATATGCAAAAAGAAAGAAAAAGAACTTGCTATTAGTGCATTTGCACTTATAACAAGTTCTTTTATATGAAGTCTATTAGATTATTTACTCAACAATTAGAAAATTACATCATCGTCGAGTCCTAAATAATGCTAACGATTAGTTACTAATTGGCAAGAAAATCATAGGGTCTACAGGAGCGCTATTTAAAGCGTACCTCGTAGTGAACGTGAGCACCCGTACTTTTACCAGTACTACCCATCAAGGCGATAGTTTGGCCTTGTTTTACGCTCATCCCTACCGTCACAAGTACAGCACTGTTATGGCCATAACGAGTTACGAAGCCATTGCCGTGATCGATTTCAACGAGGTTACCATAACCACCGTCAGTATAACCAGCGAACGTAACTACACCAGCTGCGGTCGCCACGATTTGTGAACCATAGTCATCCGCGATGTCGATACCTTCATGGAACGCACCAATAGCGCCTGTCACAGGGTCTACGCGGCTACCAAATGGAGATGTAATAACGCCCTTGCTCGGCCAGATGCTTGGTGTCGTACTGTTTCACAGCACCACCAGAACCAGCGGAGAAGTTGATGGATTGCAATGCCATCAAGTCTTGTGCACCACCATCGCGAAGGATGTTGCGCATCGTATAGAAGCTAACGAGCAATTTTTGCGCGTCTTTGTCCATTTTAGACAAGCGAGCTGATAACTGTGCCGCTGTTAGCGTCTTTACTTCGCTTTCATCAGCGGCTACCGCCTTTGGGTCGCTACCATCCCCGCCACCTTGAGCCGGTGTGCCAGATTCAGCGCCTTTTAGCATTTGCTTATTCTCTTCACTAATTTGATTTAAGTTTTGGATTTTCTTATCTAGAACCTCTGTTTTTTGTTGTAACAATTTCAGTTGTTCCGATTGCAATTGCGTTTGTTGCCGTAATTGCACCACCTCAGCTTGGCGCACGATGCCCCAAATGCCGAGTACCACAGCTGCGATGATTAGGATAGAGCCAACAATGGCTGCTATCTTCGCCTGCTTTGTGGTTAACGTCAATATGCAGTTGTCACCATTTCTTTCAACTTTGTTTGAAATGAATGCCGGTAAATTCAATATAACCCTTCCTTATTTTGAAACGATGGCGCTCGTCAACGCTTCCTCATTGGTACGTTCGCCCAACGCTTCGTTCAAACTTTCTAATTCTTCTTGTGAAAGACTAACAAGACTTTTACCTTTCACAATTGGTTTACTAAAAATACGGGATTCGCTACGACCGTAAATACTGGAAATGCAGATGCCGTTATTGTTGCCATCGAGCAAGGTAAGTGCAAAAGACAGATCATTACCGATATTTTCAAAGGCGTTATATTTAATAAAGCCAATTTTTTGTATCGTATTGCTCTGCGTATTGCGGATAGCCGCTTGCTCAGTCAACAAGGACTCCAGGCCCTTCGCAGCATCGCGAATTTCGCTAACCTCTACAGATAATTTACGCTCTAGGCTCGCACCATTGTCCCCTTGCATAAAGAAATCGTATTTCTTTTTCAAGCTGCCTAGACGAATGTGTAAGATTACACAATACACCAATACAGCGATAACAAGAACAATAGTGGCCATACCAATCCACGGTTGAATCGATTCGAACATGTATATTCCTTCCTATACAATCATCAAAACTCCAACACTTAATTATACCATTCTAATTGTGAAAGTTAAATGACTGCATGCAATTTAATTTAATATACGTAATGATAGATTAATTATATCTACCCTTTTATTTCATCAATAAATGGGCTTATTGCCCGTTCTAGTATACCATGTAGAGCCGCTATGAGTACACCGTAATTTACGATTGGCGTACCTTGTACAACGGCACATTCAATACGTCGTAATACTTCGCGGCGTGTGAGCATACAAGCACCACAATGGATGATCAAATCATATTGTGATACGTCTTTAGGGAAAGCTCCCCCACTGGTGAATTCCAGCTGTAAATCCGTATGACCTTGCTTCTTAAGGAGATTAGGAATTTTTACAGTCCCAATATCATCACATTGACGACGATGTGTACAACCTTCGCTAATAAGAACCTTAGAACCTGGTTTCAAATTCTTAATGGCATTAACACCAGCTACTAAGTCCTGTAATTTTCCTTTAAAGCGAGCCATCAAAATAGAAAAAGAGGTCAACGGAATTGTATGCGGTGTCAATTCATCGACACGATCAAAGGCTTGAGAATCACAGATAACCATTTTAGGTGGATGTGTAAGAGAGTTAATCATAGACGGTAACTCTTCTGTTTGACACACCAAGGCTAAGCCTTTGTAATCTAAGATTTCACGAATCGTTTGTACTTGTGGCAAAATAAGGCGACCCTTTGGCGCTGCACTATCAATAGGACACACAAGAATGATAGCATCCCCCCTCTTCCACAAGGCCTTGTAACAGTGTTTGCTCCCCTTCTACATCAAGCGGCGTTAAACCGCCAAGTAAATCTAACAATTCAATCCGTTTTTCATGAGAAGTAAAATCAGCTGAACCAATTACGGTAGCAAGATCACTTAATCCCTTATGAGATTTAATATAAGCAGATGTCTTTAATTCAAGTTTTTCTTCATTTGCTAAATTTAATTCAACTTTTTCTTTATCAGCTGTATTTAATTCAACTTTATCTGTATTAGCTGTATTTAATTCAACTTTTTCTTTATTTTCTGTATTAATTTCATTTACGAATAACGCAATAGGCACATTATTCTGTTTTAAAAGCCCTAACCAATGCATGTCATCAGCGGTTGGTTCTTCATCGGTACGAAGCACATAGACAGCAAGGTTAATCTTTTTTACAACCGCTTCTGTCTTTTCCAAGCGCAATGCACCAAGTTCAGTTGTATCATCAATACCTGCTGTGTCAGTAATAACTACAGGACCTAGCGGCAAGATTTCCATAGACTTGCTCACAGGATCTGTCGTCGTACCTGCCACATCAGATACTAAAGACACAGGCTGATCAGTTAACATATTAATCAATGTAGACTTACCAGCGTTACAACGGCCAAAAAAGCCTATATGAACGCGATTTGCTTTAGGTGTTTGTTCCATAGTCTATCCTTGTAACTTAACGTATATATCTTACAAAAACATTCTAGTAGTACTGAAATTGTTTTCTTTTACTAGAATTATTTTCTTGTGCTAGAATTGTTTTCTTTTGCTAGAATTATGTTCTTTTACTAAACCCTTAAATACAGTAAAAGCGCAGCCCGTAGACTACGCTTTTACCGTGGATTGTAAATTGTATTTACATTATACAGAAATATTATCAACTTGTCATTACTAATTTCACATAGGCTAATGCTAATTTTAGTATGTAAAGTATATTATACGCGGAACTCCATTACTTCTGTATCTTCAGTTTGGTCTTGACCATCCATGTATGCGATCAGTCTTTCCAATTCGGCTTCAGAGGAGAAAGCAATTTCAATCTTGCCTTGTACCTTTTTACCAGCACGGAACTTGATATTTACAGGAGATCCTAAGCTTAATTTTAAACGATCCATCAATGCACGTACTTCTGCCGTATTTTGTGGTTTATTTGTTTTAGTCTTAGGGGATTTATTTTGCATAGACTTGACAAGAGCCTCTGCTTGACGAGCACTTAATTCACCCTCTTTAATGCGTTCAGCTGCTTCAATTTGCTGAGCAGCGCTACGAAGTGCCAACAACGGACGAGCCTGACCTACTGTTAAGTCTCCTTCTATAAGATCTTTTTGTACAGAGTCACAAAGTTTAAAAGGCGAACCATATTGGCAATATAAGAACGACTGCGGCCAAGGCGAGCAGAAATCATTTCTTGCGTTTGTTTATACGTATCCATTAAACCTTGGTAAGCCAAAGCTTCTTCAATTGGATCTAGCCCTTCACGTTGCAAGTTTTCAACGAGGGCTACTTCAGTCATCTCTTCTGTATTATATTTCTTTACAATAACTGGAACTGTTTCTAAACCAGCAATAATAGCTGCGCGGTAACGACGTTCACCTGCTACGATTTGGTATTTATTCTTTTGTTTACGTACTACGATCGGTTGGAAAATACCAAGATTTTTAATAGATTCAGCTAATGTAGCTAAACTATCTTCATCAAAACTTTTACGAGGTTGATCTGCATTCGGAACTAATTCAGAAATCGGTAATTCATGTATTTCCTTTTCAGGTAAAACAGACTCTACAGAGTCAACTTTCATCAAATTACCAAGGCCCTTACCCAATCCGGACACTTTGCTTTTTTTACTTTTAACTTCTCTAGGCATATAACTAACCTCTCTCACCTTACATATAGCATTTATTAAGACTTAGATGCTTTAATAACTTCTTTGGCTAATTTAGTATATACATCCGCACCTTTAGATTTTGGATCATATACGATAATCGGCTCCCCATAACTTGGCGCTTCACTAAGTCGTACATTACGAGGAATAATTGTTTTATATACTTTACTGCCAAAGAACTTTTTAACTTCATCAGCTACTTGAATAGATAAATTTGTACGACCATCAAACATAGTCAACAATACACCTTCAATTTCAAGGTCTTTATTAGAAGTTTGTTGTACGATAGTTATAGTCTTAACTAACTGACTTACCCCTTCTAATGCATAGAATTCACTTTGAATTGGAATCAATACACTATCTGCTGCTGTAAAAGCATTTAATGTTAGCAAACCAAGGGATGGCGGACAATCGATGATAATAAAATCATATTCATCACGCACTGGTGCCAAAGCTTTTTTCAACATTGTTTCACGTGAAACAACGGAAACCAACTCTACTTCTGCACCAGCTAATTGAATCGTTGCAGGCGCCACAAATAGCTTTTTAAGCATTGTAGGCTGAACAATATCAGCAATAGGTTCACCATCAATTAGAACATCGTGCACACAGAGTTCTAAATCATCCTTTTCAATGCCTAAACCAGAGCTTGCATTACCTTGCGGATCCAAATCAACAAGTAATACTTTCTTGCCAGCATCAGCTAAACAAGCACTCAAATTTACTGATGTTGTAGTCTTACCAACACCGCCTTTTTGATTAGTAATAGCTATAACTTTGCCCACTTAATTCACCTCGCATATTCGTTCAAAATATTTCTTTTTCATTATAACATAAAACAACTGTAATTATGGTAATTACAAATCAAATTCTTAAAAATTAATCTATTTATATATGTAATTACATTTTAAAAACTTAATTTTTGATCAGAATCAGTTAGCTTATATGTGAATAGCTAACTGAATAATCTATTTTCATTTACAATTACAATTGTTTCACGTGAAACAATAATTCTTTCTATTAACAAAAATCAGAATATTATTTTTTTACAAAAATGTTTCACGTGAAATATTTAATAAACTAAAAAAATAGAAATTATAATAGAAATAATACTAGTAAACATAACTCTAGAAATCATAGGAGAAACAGTTGTGGAAATTATACTAACAGCAAAAAAATAGTAGAAACAAAAAAATTTTTTTAAAAAAATCACAAAAAAATATTAGGTAAAAAAATATGATTTTTAATATAAATGTATACGCAACAACAAAACTTGACTAAAAATTTTTTTATTGATACTTAGATCGCATTACTAACTCAACACACGATAATATTATAAGCAAGATTTTTTTATAAAAGTATAAGAGTATAGGGTGTGTGAGAGCATAACTATAAAATATAAAAAAACATAAGTGTATAAGCGTATAAGTGTGTAGACGATATGCGTATAAATGTATAAGCGTATTAGTGTATAAGCGTATAAGTATATAAAAGAATATAAGACAATACAAACAAATAAATGACAATTCATATAAATGTTTCACGTGAAACAATTATATGAATTATATTTATTTATATTAAACTTTAGATATTAAACTAGAATAACTAATAAAAAAATAAAAGATCTTATAACTATAATATCTAATAAAAGTGGAGATATTGTAACTATAAGATCTAATTAAATTATAAGTAATGCAACTCTAACTATGTTTATAGTAAAACTGTAATAGTTTTTGAAAGCCTTAATTATGTATTAACAATATGTATTAAAAATATCTATTACTATATGTAGTGTATATGATGCTAATAACTTTTATTATAAAACTACATATAGATATAGCTTTAAAGCTATATCTATATGCTACTAAATTATATGAGAATACAGGCCCTATAAGCTTTGACAGGCTTTCATCATATCTATATACTATTAACTAGGTAGTAATTAGATTGATAATCTTTAATATAGTTTAAATTGATTATATTATATGATCTAAAAATACAAATAATAGTAAGCACACACGCTCTACGGATACGCAGAGCTTTTTATTTTGAAGAGGAGGCGTTTCCATGCCCATCTATAACGGAATGCTTCCTGCCATCGATAAAGCAGAAGTAAAACGATACGCAGGACTTCGTCACGCTGAGGATTTCCCACAAAATTACGTTGACGAAGCATGTAAGGAAATCCAGTTATTAGCTACACCTAAAGGTGTATACCAAGAATACGATTATGATGCAGAAACTAAAACAATTTTGAGTAATCCACCGCTTAAAATTGAAGGTTCTATCATTGAAAAACACTTAGAAAAATCTACAAAAGTCTATGTACTAGGCGTAACAGTAGGCGAAGATGTAGAAATTCGTAGTGAACAATTGTTTAAACAAGGCAATTATACAGTAGGCTATTACTTGACGCAGCTGCAACTACAGCAGTAGAGCAGGTAGCGGATCAAGTAAACGAAGTAATCAATACAATCGCTAAGAAACAAGGTTATAAACCAACATGGCGCTTTAGCCCTGGTTATGGCAACTGGCCATTAGAGATTCAACCTCAATTAGCTAATATTATTAAAACAGAGCTAATCGGCTTACAAGTTACGGAGAACTATTTATTGTTCCCACGTAAATCTGTAACGGCGATTATCGGTTTAATGCCAGCAAATGAAGACCTTAAAACAAAACGAGGCTGTACTTCTTGTTCACAACAAGACTGCGCATCTCGTAAATTACCTGAAAAAGCAACTACTAACGACCAAAATAAGGCAGAGGAAGATAGTAGTAAGACTACTGCTGATGTGTCAGGTATCGCAATGAAAGGCCAACCAACAGAATAATGTTTCACGTGAAACAGTTCGAATTTTAGGATATTAAAGGAAGATGTTTATGTATATTTTTGATGGTGCTATGGGCACAATGCTGCAAGCAGCAGGCTTAGAAGAGGGCTATTGTCCAGAGCTATTTAATGTAGAGAGACCAGAAGTTGTAAAGAATATTCACGCACAATACTTACAACATGGTAGTGATATAATTACTACCAACACCTTCGGTGCATGTGGTCTAAAATTAGAAGATTACGATTTACAAGATCGAGTAAGAGAAATTAATATTGCAGCCGTAAAGGTAGCAAAAGAAGCTATTGCAGAGGTTAAACCATCTGCTCGTGTAGCTGGTTCTATGGGTCCTACAGGTCGTTTCTTACAACCACTAGGCAACATGAGCTTTGACTCTATTTATGACACATACCGCGAGCAAGCAGATGCATTAATCGAAGGCGGTGCTGATTTCATTATCATCGAAACTATTATCGACGTACAAGAAATGCGTGCCGCATTATTGGCATCTCTTGACGCTCGTGAAGCAGCAGGGAAGACAAAAGGAAGATGTACAAATCATCTGTCAGTTTTCTTTCAGTGAAGACGGCCGTACTATTACAGGTACACCGCCTGCAGTAGCAACTGCTATCGTGGAAGCTATTGGTGCTGATATCATCGGTATTAACTGTTCTCTTGGACCTGAACAAATTACACCGCTTATCGAAGAGATTGCTAGCGTTACTAATTTGCCAATCAGTTGCCAACCAAATGCAGGTATGCCTCAACTGATTAATAAACAAACTGTATTCCCACTCACAGCAGAAGAGATGGGCCCATTGATGCTTCCAATCGTTGATGCAGGGGCTAGCTATGTAGGCGGCTGCTGCGGTACAACACCAGCTCATATCCAATCTATTTCCGACGCTGTAAAAGCACATACTACCTAAGGAGCGTGCTCATATCGAACCTAAAACAATCATTACAAGCCGTACTAGATTGTTAGAATTAGGTCACAATACAAAACCACTTATCATTGGTGAACGTATTAACCCAACAGGCCGTAAAGTTTTAGCCCAAGAATTACGCGATGGTTCTTTCATCCGTGTAAAACGCGATGCGTTAGACCAAGTAGAAGCAGGTGCAGACATCCTCGACGTAAACATGGGTGTAGCTGGCATGGACCAAACTCCATTGATGGAGCGTGCTATCTTTGAATTATCCATGCTCGTTGAAACTCCATTGTCCATCGATACATTGGATCCAGCAGCCATGGAAGTAGCTCTTAAAAACTACCCAGGCCGCGCCCTTAATCAACTCCGTAAATGGGGAAGAGGAGTCCATCACTCAAGTTATGCCTTTGGCTAAACGTTATGGTGCAGCATTACTCTGCTTGCCAATATCTAGTGGTGATCTTCCTGAAAAAGCAGAGGACCGCGTTGCTTTAGCTGAAAGCATCGTAAATCGCGCTTACGGCTATGGTCTTCAACCACATGACTTATTACTTGATCCATTGGTATTAACACTTGCCAGCGGTGAAGATAGTGCACGTCAAACATTGCGTACATTACAGTTATATAAAGAGAAATTTGGCTTCCCAACAGTAATGGGTTTGTCCAATATTTCCTTCGGTATGCCTCAACGTCCATACTTAAACGGTCAATTCTTAACAATGGCTCTTGCTTGTGGCTTAACAACACCGATTATGAATCCCATTAAATTATCCAGCTAAAAAAAGCTTTTTGTATCTAGTACAACGCTATTAGGTTGGGACCCAGGTTCTGCTCAATTCATCAAAAGAATATGGCTACGAAGACGAATCAAGCGCTCCTGGTAACTCCGCTCCGAAAGGTCCAGAGAAAAAAATCCTTCGACAGCAATGATCCATTGGCGAATATCCGCGCTTGTGTAGAACAAGGGAGAAGGAAGCCATCGTCGAGCTTGTTAAAAAAAGCCTTAGCAGACGGCATGGACCCATTAGATATTACGAAAAAAAGGCTTATCTGAAGCGATGAACGTAGTAGGGGACAAATTCGGTTCTGGTAAATTATTCTTGCCACAAGTAATGCTTGCTGCTGAAACAATGCAAGCTGCTTTCAACACGATTAAAGAAATCATTCCTGCTAGTGAAAGTTTAGATAAAGGTACAGTCGTTGTAGCAACAGTTAAAGGCGACATCCACGATTTAGGTAAAAATATCGTAGCGGCCTTGCTTGAAAACAATGGTTACAAAATCGTCGACCTCGGTAAAGACGTTGATCCAGAAGTTATCGTTCAAGCTATTAAAGACAACAAGGCGGCTCTCGTTGGTATCTGTTCCTTGATGACTACTACAATGCCTCAAATCGACAATACTGTCGCTGCAATCCGTGCAGCAGGCCTTAAAACTAAGATCATGGTAGGTGGCGCCGTAGTATCCCAAGACTACGCAGACCAAGCGGGCGCAGATATCTATGCTAAAGACGGTATCGCAGCCGTTAACCACGCTAACGATTTCTTTGAAACTTTAGAGAAATAATTTTTAATTAAGAGGTACATGATGACATTAAGAGAGAAACATCAACAAGGAAAGTTCACTATTACAGTTGAATTAGACCCACCGAAAAGTAGTTCTGCGGAAAAAGTCTTTGAACAAGCGGCTCGTTTGAAAGGGAAGGTTGATGCTATCAACATCGCTGACAGCCCTATGTCCAAAATGCGCATGAGCCCAATTTCCTTGTCCTACTTGTTACAACACAACAAAGAGATCGAAACGATTTTCCACCTTACTTGCCGCGATCGTAACATCATCGGCTTACAATCCGAATTACTAGGCGCTGCAGCACTGGGTGTAAATAATATCTTAACCCTTACTGGTGACAAACCAGATAATGGGGACCACCCATTTGCACAATCTGTATTCGAAGTAGACTGTATGGGCTTGCTCAACATTGCTAAAACACTGAATGCAGGCAAAGACCTTGCAGGCAACGACTTAGATGCACCTACAAGCTTCTACATCGGTGCTACTGGTAATCCTGGTGCTCCAGATTTAGAAATTGAACGCCAAAAACTAGCTGCCAAAATCCAAAATGGCGCGCACTTCGTTCAAACACAACCGATTTATGATTTAGAACAAGCAAAACGTTACATCGATACAATGTCTGAATTCGATGTACCTATTATGCTTGGCTTGATTCCACTTAAAAGCTTCAAAATGGCTACATACCTACACGAAAAAGTGCCTGGGATCAACCTTACTCAAGAAATCCTAGACCGCGTAGAAAAGGGCGGCAAAGAAGCGGGTACAGAAATCGCTATCGAAACATTGGAACAAATCAAAAAAATCGCTGCAGGCGTACATATTATGCCTTTAAACGATATCGATACAACATTACATATCATTGACCACGTATAAGTCATTATAAGATTAACATAGAACACCTTTCCCACGGCCTCCATAGTGAGCTAAGTCGACCTTATGGAAAGAGAAAGAGGATGCAAATCTATGATTTGCATCCTCTTGTTATTTATATAGGACAGTATTTGTTTATATTGTGCTTACAAGCAACTATATTCCCCTTTAAAGATTACACTAGCGGTTTGTCTTTAATGTCTTTTGGTTTGCGTGGGTATTGCTTCGGTGTTTTACCTGTTTTCTTGATGTACAGGATAGCTCGTTTATCATCTAAGGTTGGCAGAGTAACGGTTCTTACTTCTTCAAGCTTAGCTTTTAGTGTACTGAGCGCTTTATGGGATTCTCCCACTTCTTCTTCGTAGATAGCGCCTTTTAAAGCCACCACGTAGCCACCTTCTTTTACGTAGGGCACAGTCCATTCCAAGAGAATAGGTAAACGTGCCACTGCACGGCTCGTAGCAATATCGAAGCTTTCACGGTAATCTTGATGACTAAGATCCTCGGCACGGCCATGTAAGGTCGTACAATTCGTCAAAGTTTTAGCTCATCCATAATAGATTCTAGGAAAGGTAAGACGTTTTTTCAAAGAGTCAAAGAGCGTAACCTTAAGACTACGGTCATAGATTGCCAACGGAATACCAGGGAAACCAGCGCCAGTGCCAACGTCAATAATAGACATGCCGGATTTAATGATATTTGAGTCATAGCAGGAGAGGGAGTCGATCATATGCTTCACTACAACCTCTTTCATATCTGTGATGCCCGTAAGGTTGAGGTATTTATTTGTTTCAATCATGCGCGCGTAATACACATAAAAGTCTTTTGCTTGTTCTTCTGTACAGGGCAGACCAAATTTGGTCATTTGCTCCATCATGTATGAAACAAATTCAGACTCCGGTGCGATGGGCACATCGTATTTCTCTTTCATAAGTACTCCTAATGAATTATTCGATATTTATATAAAAGTTAAAAGCTATCCACATTTATTTAATAAAAATCATGTTATATCGCTCATCATATAAATAAATCTACGTAATTAACAATATATAGATATCAAAAATAGTATTTCTAATTTCAAATGCTATAAAACTCAAAAAAATTTGAGCTATACAGCTTATTTGATCCATTTTTATATAAGTTTATATACAAAAAAACTAATAAAATGACCATATAATCGAAATATTTAAGTGTTATTTCTTTATATTATAGCATATTCTCAACTCATTCTCATTTAGCAAATCAAAATCTATGACCTGTGCAACACAAAAATAGGGTAGGGGAGAGATATTATACCTAATATTATCATTTAAAATAAATAATTGAGAAATCGCTCCATCTTTTTTTGACTTATCTTTTTGTGTATTTTTGTCATATTTCAATGTGTATCCAAATTTCACTGTTTATTTCTAATTTATCACCATGAACGTTTTCTTCATATAACGATTAAATTGTCTATTCCAAATGTACACTTAATGTACTTCTCTAGTGTGCATATTTTAGTCACAGAACAATATGTGTTTTATAAATATTCATACAAATATATACAAAAATTCCATTACTGATATGTATACAGATCATCTTGTTATATATATCAAGTATATACTTTTATTAACAAGGAGGTGATATGTATGACCACAGCAAAGCTATTCGAAAATGGCCGCAGCCAGGCTGTACGATTACCAAAAGAATTTCGGTTTAATGGTGATGAAGTAATCATCAACAAAATTGGGAATGTAGTTTTACTTATGCCAAAAGATGATGAGTGGGCAGGATTTGTAGCCGGTTTATCATTATTTACAGATGATTTTATGTGTAACGGACGGGAAGATATTGATCATCAGGAGCGTGAAACCTTATGAAGTATATGTTAGATACTAATATATGCATTTATGCTATCAAACAAGAGCCAGAAGTTGTACTACAGAAAATATTAAAACATCATCCTTCAGATATATGTATATCATCAATTACATATGCTGAGTTAATGCATGGTGTAGAAAAAAGTCAATCAAAAGATAAAAATAGATTAGCCTTAACACTTTTATTATCACCTATCCAAATTGTTGATTTTGACAGCCACGCTGCTGAGGAATATGGAAAAATAAAAGCGGATTTACAATCACAAGGGAAAGTTATTGGTCCTATGGATCTACTCATTGCAAGCCACGCAAAATCAAAGGGTCTTACCATTGTTACTAATAATACAAAAGAGTTTGAAAGAGTAACCCAATTAGAAGTTGAAGATTGGTCTAAACCATTAAGCTAATTAAAACTATAAATATTTACTAAAAAAGCTAGCTAATCACACATTAGCTAGCTTTTTCGATTATATAATTGCTTATCACAATTATTTACTTCTATTGTATTGTTCTAGTTGAATTAGCAAAACAGATACGTCCGCCGGGGATACGCCAGAGATACGGCTTGCTTGGCCGATGGAGTGAGGGCGAATTTTATTGAGCTTTTGTTGTGCTTCAAGGGAAATGCCCTTAATTTCTGTATAATCCCATTCTTTTGGAAGAATTTTTTCTTCTAGTTTGCGAACCTTATCAACTTGGTCCATTTGTTTTTTGATGTACCCTTCGTAGGTAATGGAAATATCCACAGCTTCTTCTACGTCAGGTGTATAGCGTTTCAAACCAAATGCATCGGCTACGACAGCATAGGATAGTTCGTTACGTTTTACCAAATCGTAGGCGTGGATGCCCGTTCTAATCGGTGCTGTACCTAAGCTTTCAAGCAAGGCTTGTGTTTCCTTAGATGGATTTACAGGTGTGTTTCGTAAAAGCTCCATCGCTTCTTCGATATTAGCTTTTTTTGCAGTAAATTTATCCCAACGATCGTCTTTTACAAGACCGATTTCACGACCTTTTTCAGTAAGACGCATGTCTGCATTATCTTGACGAAGCAATAGGCGATATTCACTGCGGCTTGTCATCATGCGGTATGGTTCATTTGTACCTTTTGTTACGAGATCATCGATGAGAACACCGATATACGCTTCGGAGCGAGCAAGGATGAAAGGTTCTTTGCCTTCAATCCACAAGGCTGCGTTAATACCAGCCATTAAGGCCTTGAGCCGCTGCTTCTTCATAACCAGATGTACCATTTGCTTGACCAGCAGAGTAAAGGCCTTCAATATGTTTCACTTGAAGCGCTGGCGTCAATTGGGTTGGGTTCAAGCAATCGTATTCGATAGCGTATGCAGGGCGCATGATTTCAACATTTTCAAGACCAGGAATGGTACGAAGGAACGCATATTGTACGTCCATAGGAAGGGACGTACTCATGCCTTGAACGTACATTTCATTTGTACCAGTACCTTCTGGTTCTACGAAATAATTGATGACGTTCTTTGTCGGCAAAGCGCACTACTTTATCTTCGATGGAAGGGCAGTAACGAGGGCCTACGCCTTCGATTTTACCGCTGTACATTGGAGCACGGTGAATATTGCTATGAATGATTTCATGAGTTTTCTCATTAGTATACGTCAACCAACATACGTCTTCATTACGGTTGATCCACTCGTCCATATACGAGAAGGAGTGATGGTGAGCATCGCCTGCTTGTTCCACCATGTTTTCAAAGTTAAGGGTCCGTTTGTCTACGCGAGCTGGCGTACCCGTTTTAAAGCGCATCAACTCAATGCCATTGTCGAGCAAAGATTGAGAGAAATGTTCTGCTACGCGTTGACCATTTGGGACCAGCCAACGTAATCGATATCTCCGATGAGGATTTTACCTTTCAAATAGGTACCTGTACAAAGAATAACAGCCTTAGCGCCATAGAATTCACCAAGCTCTGTAACGATACCTGTGACCTTGCCGTCCTCAACCTTGAGCTCAGTAACCATGATTTGCTTAACATTGAGGTTTTCTGTATTCTCAATGGTTTGTTTCATCAAATGTTGGTATTTAACTTTATCCGATTGGCAGCGCAAAGAATGCACGGCAGGGCCTTTACCCATATTGAGCATACGCATTTGAATAGCCGTAGCATCCGCGTTGATACCCATTTGACCGCCTAAAGCGTCAACTCATAAAACAAGATGGCTTTTACCAGGACCACCCACGGCGGGGTTACACGGCATAAGCGCAATATTATCTAAACTGATGGTCGCCATCAACGTGCGATGACCCATGCGGGCAGCGGCAAGAGCCGCCTCACAACCAGCATGACCACCACCGATGACGATAACATCATAATTATCTACTGTGTACATATGAATTTCCTTATATATTATTACTTATGTTGAAAGCTTATTTTATTTAAATCACGAGGCCGTATAGGCCGAGTTCCCCCTATTCTCCATAGAGTGGCAATGAGGGCTTTCAAAAAACGACTTTACCTTCACTGTGGATTTCGTTTCACGAAATCTTACGTTCAGGACTAAGTGATGTGTGGGCCTCATACGTCGCAAAGCTCCTCTGCTGCCTCACACCCTACTTATGGCCCTTCTTAGTTAGACCTGGCCAGTGGAGGCTTTTTGGAAGTACTCATTGTCATAATCACTTACCTAAACAGAAACGACTAAATAGTTCGTCGATCATGGATTCACGGATGGTATCGCCCGTGATGTCGCCTAGTAGTTCCCAGGCGCTGCGCAGGTCGGTAGCTACAAAGTCTACTGGCATACCCATGTCGATGGAGGAGAGGGCTTCTTCGACTTGAGTTTTTGCTTGTTCCATAAGGCTGATGTGGCGCACATTACTGATCATGGCGCTGTTGTCTTGTTTTACACGACCGCCGTAGACGAGTTCTTGTACCCATTTAGAGAGAACTGCAGAGCCTTCGCCTTCTTTAGCACTAATGCGTTCGATAGCTGTAAAACTACCGTGTTCTTTAATATTTTCGTCTGTAACGACTTGTGCCACATCGGACTTATTGAGGAGTACGATGGTGTTCAAACCGCTAACAGAGGTCAAAATTTCGATTTCTTCAGGGCTTAATGGAGTAGACCCGTCGATAACACAGAGCACGATATCCGCTTTGTTAATATAATCGCGAGCCCGTTCCACACCGAGGGCTTCCACCGTATCTTGTGTGTCTCGAATGCCTGCCGTATCGATGAGGCGCAGAGAGATTCCTTCTACGGTCATATATTCTTCAATACTATCCCGCGTCGTCCCCGGAATATCCGTTACAATAGCGCGATTTTTCGCGCAAGAGAGCGTTCATAAGGCTCGATTTACCTGCATTTGGACGGCCTACAATAACCGTCGTAATACCGTCGCGAATGAGGCGTCCCGTATTCGCTGTGGACAAGAGTTCATCCATAGCTTTCAAAATAGGCTGTAATTGATCGCAAACCTCTTGACTCGTTACGTCCTCAATATCCTCCTCAGGATAATCGATGGTTACCTCTAAATGAGCAATCATAGCAATGAGCTGTTCACGCACATCTTTTACAAAAGGACGAAACTGTGCCGTCTAGCTGCGCCACAGCGAGGGAGAGGAGTCCTCCGTTTTCGCTTCAATAATATCAATGATCGCCTCCGCTTGGGTGAGGTCGATACGTCCGTTCATAAAGGCACGCTTTCGTAAATTCGCCGGCCTCTGCCATGCGCACATGGTGATTTACGAGCAATTTCAAGATTTGTCGAACCGGCACAATACCGCCGTGACACTGAATTTCTACCACATCTTCTGCCGTGTAAGAATGAGGGCCTTTCATTAATAACACAAGAACCTCGTCGATGGTCTTGTTCGTTGCTGGATCCACAATGGTTCCCGTATTGAATCGTTCTATTTTGGCGGTCCATCAAAGGAACGGTGCCAGCGCTCTTGAACAGGCTATTTACAATAGGAAAACTATCCTTGCCGCTAACACGAATAATACCAACCCCGCCGATGCCGGGCGGCGTCGCAATGGCCGCTATTGTATCATCTATATACATAAAAATCTCCGTATTTCGATAATCTATTATGCATTTCCATAAGACATATGAAATCAAGATTCATCGTTTTGATTTACTGCTTGCAATATATATTTTGGATATATCCAATATTCATGTCTTCGCCTGTGAAAGTTAAACTAAACCAATCTTATCCCGCGCGAAGATTAACTTAGGTTAGCTTTCACCATAACCTAAAGAATAAAGGGGCAGCCCCCAAATAACCGAAAAATCCCAGTTACTCGAAAGCTGCACCACTATATTATTTTTTTGTAAGAAATCACAACGTGACGGAACGGTTCGTCCCCTTCGCTGTTCGTTACAATATGTTTGTCCCCTTGAAGGGCAGTGTGAATGATTTTACGTTCAAAAGCATTCATCGGTTCTAAGGAAACCTTTTGACGGTTGCGTTTTACCTTAGAAGCCAAGCGTTTCGCGAGATTCACCAATGTTTCTTCTCGGCGAGAACGGTAATTTTCCACATCCACAACGATGTGGCAATGGCCGGATACATCCTTGTGAGCCACGAGATTAGTTAAGTATTGGATAGCATCCAATGTTTGACCATGTTTGCCGATCAAAATACCTAGCTCTTCGCCGTGTACTTGGAATGTAATTTTATCTTTCGTCATCATTTTTTCGATAACTACTGTGAGGCCCATTTGAGTAAACATATCATCGAGGAATTGTTTACCTTTTTCAGCAATTTCTTGTTGATCTTCTTTTGAAAGTTCCTTTTTAGAAGGTTTTTCTTCTACTTCGTCATCAAAAGTTTCCACAGCTGCTGTTTCTTGCACTTCTGTTTTAGTTGTTGCAACTGGCTTGGAAGCAACAGCTACAGATTGTTCTTCTGCTTCAGCTACTTCTTCCACAGTAGCAGTTTTTGCCATAGATGTGAAGAATAAGCGCACAACTGCTGGTTTACGACCAATGCCCAAGAAGCCATTAGAAGGTTGTTCTAAGACCTTAGTTTCAACCAATTCTTGGCCATCTTCAGCCAATTGAGCTACACCTTTGGCAATGGCATCTTCAATGGTTTTAGCAGATACATCGATAAATTCCATAGTGTCTCCTATTTTTTAGCTTCTAAGCCTTTGTAAATGAAATGTTGTTGCACAAATTGGAACACATTGGATACGATCCAGTAAATAACTAAGCCAGAAGGGAAGTTAAGGGAGATGTAACCAATGAATAGAGGCATAAAGATTGTCATAATCTTTTGTTGTTGCGCAGCAGCACCAGTTGCACCGCTACCAGTTTGTTTAGACATAATCCAAGTGGACGCCGCACTCAATACTGGCAAAATGTACATTGGATCTGGTTCGCCAAGGCTAGGAAGCCATAAGAATTGTACATAGTTTTGATCGTATGGATAGCCTTGTAAAGCGTAGAAGATAGCGATCAAGAATGGCATTTGAACCAATAGAGGCAAGCAGCCAGCTAGTGGATTAACGCCCATTTCTTTGTACAATGCACCCATTTCCGCTTGCAATCTTGCAGGATCGTTTTGTATTTATTCTGCAATTCTTGCATGCGAGGCTGTAACTCTTGCATAGCCTTCATGGATTTAATTTGTTTAACAGTAAGTGGTGCTAAAATCGCTTTAATAAAGATTGTTAAAAGGATAATAGCTACACCGTAGCTTGGATAACCTACCATTTGAGTGAATTGGAACGCGTAAGTTACCAAAGAACTCATTAAATCAACGATAGGTTGGAATACACTACTTAAAAATTCCATTGTTTCTCCTTTTTCATACAGTCCGAAATCGTCCTTTGCGCATCTATATATCGTTATGGTATGGTCTAAATTTCATCCATACAGATGCTCAGGTATTTCCAAATCTGTGCTAAATGGTAATGGTGAAAGTTGCTTTCACACAACACATAACCAGCCTAAGCCCAAGTGGATTAGGGAACTGGATCGTAGCCACCCTTATGGAAAGGATGACAGCGAAGAATACGTTTTAAACCCATCCAGCTACCTTTCAAAGGACCATATTTTTCGATGGCCTGCAGAGTATATGTGGAACATGTCGGATAATAACGGCAACATCCAGGTTTTAAGGGAGATATGGCAAGCTGATAGAACCTAATTAAAAGTCGTAAAAGCATTGTTATACAGCGTTTCATAGAAATCTCCATATACACAAAAAGGACCAAAGCCTCTAACTTGTGGTCCTATTTATCATTTTGTACCAATAATTTGCTTTTTCGCAAGAGATACAAAATCTCCTTTTCCGCTTTTTCGTAGGTAGCGTTTTTCAGAGGGCCACGTCCAACAATTACGATATGATATCCTTCGCGAATGGAATGTTGATTGAGGCGATATACCTCTTTCATAAGGCGTCTAGCTCGGTTGCGCTCCACTGCACAACCAACCTTTTTGCCTGTTACAAAACCAATGCGAGTAGATTGCTTCGCCACGGGCATACGATACAGTACACACATACGGCCTACTTCGTATTTACCGTGCTTATACACAAGGCGATATTCATTATTGTGCGTCAGTCGTCTTGCTTTATCGAGGCAATAAATCCATATGCATTGTCCTTAAGTCCTAAGAATAGAAAAACTTGGCAGCAGCGCCAAGTTTTTTCTCCTGCCTAACAGCTATTATATTATGCAGATAAGCGTTTTCTGCCTTTTGCACGTCTTCTTTTTAAAACGAGACGGCCACCGATAGTTTTCATGCGTTCACGGAAACCATGGGTACGTTTTCTCCAAAGAGTATTTGGTTGGTAAGTACGTTTCATTAGTAAAACACCTCCTCGTCATTTTGTATTGTTTTACTTATACCATAACAGGGTAATTATAGAGTTAAAACGTAAATTTGTCAATATAATAAAGGCATTCTGCTTGTGAGTTCTTGTATTTCTATAATAATTCTATCACACATTTCATCCAGTAATTGATGTTACGTTTCCAAGGGGAGGAATATAGGGCTCCTTTATCGCTCCATACGTTTCGGTCAAAAATCCACATCTATTCCTGCTCCCAACACATTCTAATGACTACTATAACACCTACCACCAGTATAAAAAGTAGTATCAGTTTTTATAGCAAATCTAAAAGTCTTTCAGAATACGGATCTAAGATTTAACAAATCTTACCTTTTAACCTCTTGAAGGAAAAGAGAGAAATTGATGTTACGTTTCCAGGGGAGGAATATAGGGCTCCTTCATCGCTCCATACGACGTGTAAAAGTTGCTCAAAAGGACCCTATATTCCCTCCCATAAGTAAATCCCTAATGTCAACTTACACACCACTACACGATGTAAACGTAACATCAATTATTCAGCAACACAAGAACTCACATTCTAATCTTTTATATAAGACAAATTTACCTTTTGATCTCTGGTTGTGGAAAGGGGGCAAGTAGATGCTGTTAATTTCCTCTGACTTCTCTCCCCAATTTTCATTTAAGTCTGTGTAGATAACGTTTTTTTATATATACAGGTCTGATTATGTGAAGATTGACTGAAAAGGTATATCTATTACTTTTTCCAGTTTATGTGTATAGAAATTATAAAAATTATCTGGTATGGAGGAGGGGAGTGAAAACTACTTTTTTTGAGTGACTTACGCGTCGTATGGAGCGATAAAAGTAGTTTTCACTCCTCTCCCAAAAAGTAATAGATATACCCAAAAGAGAGTAATTATGAAAATATACATTATAAAATCAGTTTATCAAAAAGTTATCCACAGATTGAAATGACAAATTAGTGATTTTTTTGGTACAATCATAACTTGAAATTAGGAAAAAGTATATTTTTTTATAAGTTTTTTTGTTGGATAATTTTTAAAGTTATCCACATTTTTTCTCTTTTGACCTGTGTAATCTATAAAGTCAGTTATTATCTGGTTGGAAGAGAATTTTATTTTCACTTATTCACAGGTTGTGCACAGGTTATTCACAGGAATAATATGGTTTTCCACAGCTTTTACAATAGTTATACACATTATTCCTAAAGTTATACACATTTATCGTAATAGTTATACACAAGAGGCACGTCATGCAATCATTTGATTTGAATAATATATGGGAACATATATTGCAAGAGGCGAAAAAGAACATGCAACATTTGCCTGACGCATTGTACTTGCGCGTTACGTCATCGTTGATTCCCATGTCTCTCGACAGTCATTCGATCCATATTGGGGTCATGCAAACATTTGTTAAAAACTTAATCGATCAGCAGCCGCAGATTAGCAAGGCTTTGCAGGATGCTATTACTACGGTTATCGGTTCTCATCGGGATATGGTGTTATTCGATTTCAACCAAGAGAGTATAGATACTACCTTTGTTGATGAAAGTCTCATCGATGATGCTCCTGTAGTGGCTCCACCGATGCCATTACCGCCTGTGGTAGAGGAAAAAGCTCAACAAGATGAGTTCTACACACCGGTATATCAAGAGCCTGTCTATATCGACCGCACACCAGCGCCTGTGAATATTCCAGATGAGCCAATGGTAGCGCCTAGTAAAAACGGTTGAAACTACAACACCTACATTACAGTCTGATAATGTACCTGTAGATTTGTCCTTGTCTAATCTCAATCCTGCGTATCGTTTCGATAACTACGTTACAGGTAACGCGAACCGCATTCCTTTTGGGGCGGCTCAAAATGTAGCTGAGTTCCCAGGCGGCGACTATAATCCGCTCTTTATCTACGGCCCATCAGGTCTAGGTAAAACGCATTTGATGCACGCCATCGGCAATGCCATCAAGGAAAATCATCCACACATGAAGGTTATGTCCATTACGAGCGAAAACTTTATGAACATTTTCGTCGAAACATTGCAGCGTAACCAAGGTAAATTGTTCCGCAACACATTCCGCAATATCGATGTACTCATGATCGACGATATTCAGTTCCTTGAAAGTCGTGAAAGTACGAAAACTGAGCTATTTAATACGTTCAATGAATTATTAAATAACAACAAGCAAATCGTCCTCACCTCTGATACGATGCCAAACGATATGGAGCAATTCGAAGATCGTCTCCGTTCTCGTTTCCAAGCTGGCTACATTGCTACCATGGAAAATCCAGATTTAGAAACGCGCATTGCCATCTTTAGATCTTTGCTAGAACGAGAATATAAGAAAAATCGCGTTATCCGCATCGATAACGACTCCATCAACTACGTGGCGTTACAATTTAGCGAAAACGTCCGCGTATTGCAAGGTGCTTTCACCAAATTAATCGGCACCGCATCTATCGATCAACGTCTTGAATCTATCGACCTAGAATATACAAAACAAGCCTTGGCTGGCCTCGTTCATACAGAAGAGGTGAACATGGTTAATATTGAAAGTATCCAGAATTTTGTAAGTTCTTATTTCAATATTAAAAAGCAAGATTTACTCGGCAAGAAGAGAAAAGCCCAATTCGCATTCCCACGGCAAATTGCCATGTATTTATGCCGCGATATGATCAACGAAAGTTATCCGCAAATCGCAGCTGCTTTCTCTCGTGACCATACGACAATTCTCCATGCGTACGATAAAATCACGAAGGAAATTGAAAAAAACGAAGAAACAAAACGCATAGTAGGAGAAATTAAACAGAAATTAACAACCTGTGGATAACTCTGTGGATAGATGGTGTATAACTTTGTGGATATTCAAAAACTTGCACTTTCCTGTGAGTATGTGGATAAAGTAGGTACAAACTATCAACATAGTTATACACAACCCAAAAATCACACAGCTAGTGGCCCCAATTCACTTTTACACATATGAACAGGCCCCTACTATTACTACTACTAAAACTAACAAACAATCAAAAAACCAGTAGAAACAGATCTATCGTAGAATATCTATAGAGCATCTACGATAGCAAACATAGAATATTACAAACAAACATACAAATCATAAAGGAGTAACATATGCATATTACATTCCCAAAAGCAAATCTCCAAAAAGCAATCAACGTATTGCAAAAGGTATCTCAAAATAAAACAAGTTCCAATTTACCAGGTGCTATCTACATGACAACAAAAAATGGCCAAGTAGAATTGCAAGGTAACGACTTTGAACTCGGTATTCGTTTAACCATCGACGGCGACATCAAAGAACCTGGCACATTAGTAGTTGGTTCCCGTTATTTCCAAGAATTAATTCGCAAATTACCTGGCGATACTATCGAACTTTATAAACCAGAGGACGGTAATTCTTTAACAATCACATCTGGTTCTTCCGAATTCAACCTCGTAACATTACATCCAGATGATTTCTCATTGGTTGAACAAATTCACGACCAAGATCATGTAAACATCGATAGCTTTGCTATGAAAGAACTCATCGATTTAACAAATTACGCAGCTGCAACAGACGAAGATCGTCCTGTATTTACTGGTGCTCTTCTTGAAATTAAAGAAAATGAAGTCACTATGGTTGCTACTGATACACATCGTATGGCTGTTAAAAAAATTACTATTGATGAACCAGCAACTACGCCAATGCGTGCTATCATTCCAACAAAAACGTTGGCTGAAGTATCTCGTTTATTACCAACAGATAATCCAGCGATGATCAACATCATTTGGAATCGCACACAAATCGTATTCAACTTTGAATCGATTTACATCATTTCTCGCTTGATCGAAGGCACGTATCCTGAATATGAAAAGGTAATTCCTTCCCAATTTCGACTCTAGCGCTGTTATCGACCGCCGCGAATTCGCTGGTGCCGTTGACCGCGTATCCTTGTTGGCTAAAGACATCAGCTATAACGTAATTCGTTATGATTGGGCTGAAAGTAATGTAACATTGTCTACTCAAAATACTGAAATCGGTATGGCAAAAGAAGACATAGCTGTTGAATTTAAAGGAACACCTTTCACAATCTCCTTTAACGGCCGCTACATCTCCGACATCTTGCGCCACAGCACAGGCGACAACATCCACTTGTTCTTAAAACAAAATGGTCCAGTTGTCATTCGCCAAGACAATAATCCGAACTATACATACGTAGTAACACCAGTTCGTACGAACGCTTGATTTTAAATAGGATTGTTTTTTTAGAAAAATATTATTACGTTGTATATTTTATTGAATTAATATACAAATCTATATTAGGTAATGATGATTAAAAGTCATTATTACCTAATTCCCATATAGTTATAAATTGTCCATTATAGGAGGACGTTATGAAAGAGCAACAGCAGGTACCCATTCATACGGAGTATATTCAAATTGATCAGTTGTTGAAGTTAGAAGGTATTATCGAAACAGGTGGTCAAATTAAATCCTTTATCGATGAAGGCATCCTTACTTTGAATGGTCAAGTTGTAACAGAAAAACGCAAGAAATGTCGCGTTGGGGACGTGATTTCTTGCGAAGGTCTCGATGTAGATCTCGTAATTACTCAAGAGGAGGCCTAATCGGTGAGAATTGACTCACTGCAATTATTCCAGTTTCGTAATTACAAGGATGTACAGATTCAGTTCAATCCGGAGATTATTGTTTTGCACGGCACCAATGGGGCTGGTAAGACGAATATCCTTGAATCAATCTATGTAGGTACTATTGGTAAAAGCCATCGGACCAATGATACATCAGACATGCTCATGTTCAATGCTGAGGAAGCAGGTATTGTCGTTAAGTTCGAGAAAAAGGATACGCCTCAAAAGGTAAATATTAAGTTATTCCGCCAAGGTCCTAAGGATATTCGTTTAAACGATACTAAAATATCTCAAAAAGAACTGATTGGTACATTAAATACAGTTATCTTCTGTCCAGAAGATTTACAGCTCATCAAAGGAACGCCGTCAGGACGTAGACGCTTTCTAGATATGGAAATCTCTCAGACTAGCGCTACTTATTATCATCAGTTGATGCAGTATAATCGGCTATTACAGCAACGAAATGCAGTCCTTAAGGAATATAGAGGAAAGCAAAACATTCCTCTTGAAGAATGGGATTTACAGCTAGCAGATATGGCGAGCTTATCGTAAAGAAACGGTTAGAGAGCTTAAAGAAAATTAACCTTCTTATCGATTTGATGAATCGTAAATTGACGGGTGGCCTTGAGAATTTAACCATCGGTTATGAACAACCTTACATGGACAACGGATCCTTAGAATATACAAAGGAAGGCTTTTACGAGCGCATTAAAGCAGCGTTGCCGCAGGATCGTCATCGGATGACCACCAGCGTAGGTCCTCACCGCGATGATTTACGATTCTTTTCCGATGCGATGGATTTAAAGAAATTTGGATCCCAAGGGCAGCAACGAACGGCTGTATTGTCCTTAAAATTGAGTGAGCTTGAGTTTATTAAGTCCGAGGTTGGGGAATATCCAGTTCTGCTACTAGATGATGTATTGAGCGAACTTGATGAGTCGAGACGAGCGAATTTATTGCAGTTTATTCATAAACGCATTCAAACATTTATTACTACTACAGATATTCACGATTTTAAAGATTTGAAATCGGTTCAATTTATTTCTTGTGAAGGGGGTAAGGTTCAGTATGGACAGCCTTGATCTTTGTTTACCAAAGGCCTTAGCAGAACTGAATTTACTAGAACAATATAAATTAAATACCCTCGTTCACAAGTGGCGTCATGTAGTGGGCGATGTCATTGCAGACCATACGAAAATTGTGTCTATCAAGCCTCCAGATATGGTGATTAGCGCAGATAACTCCATGTGGATGCAGGAACTACAGATGCAAAAACGGCGTATCATTGAGGCGATTAATAAGTATTACCGTCAAGAGGTCATCACAGATATTCGCTTTATTATGAAACGTCAGAGCTATGTGAAAGCTAATACTGATACATCTATTTCATTGCCTGATGAACAGATTATTACAAAACGTATTAATTTCTCAGATATCGTGCTTTCAAAAGAAGACGTAGAAGCCATCGATAAATCGTTAGAGAAGACAGATAACGAAGAATTAAAGGCTGCTTTCAGAAAAGTACAAATTACGGCTCGAAAGCGGGAAATCTATTTAGAGCAGCATGGCTATCATCGTTGTGGTCGATGTGGCATGCATATGGAATCTAAAAAAGAAATCTGTCCGACTTGCGAATACGAATTGCATCGCGCTCATATTAAGGACATCAAGGCGGTTATTAGAAAGTATCCGTACTTTAAATATAGCGACTGTCAGCAGTTTATACAATGTACCTTCCCAGACTTTGCAGAAGCTATGCGGGAATCTATATACTTTTACTTAGATAAAATTTATAAAGGGTCTATCAATCGCCGTCACATGTATATGGTGGCTATGCTCATCACTCATAAGAAGCCTGATGAGTTGACGGATCAGCATGTTATTAATTTGTGCAACAAATATCGATCAAAGTTTCTTGCAGAAGAAGAACAGCGGAAAATCGATTCATTAAATGGGACATTAGAAAAGTAGAGGAGGCATTCCTATGTACGTTCATATTGGGGATACCGTTTCCGTGCCTATCGAATCCATCATTATCATGGTGCACGCCAAGGGCGGAAAATCCCATAAAAGTCCTATTCATCACTATGAAAGCTTAGAGTATATCGCCATGGTGCCAGAGGAGCAAATCAAGACCTATGTGGTCACTGATGATTGCGTTTACGGATCTGGTATAAGTATTAAGACTTTAATGAGGCGAATTGATGAATTTTATAGTATAATAAAGAGATAAGTTTAATCTGTACATGTGTTGTCATACAAATTCTAGTATGTACAGTGAGATAGATTGTTAGGAGGAGTTTGTTTCATGCCTGAACAAAATTATGGCGCTCAGAATATTCAGGTTCTTGAGGGTCTCGACGCGGTGCGTAAACGCCCGGGGATGTACATTGGTAGTACGTCTGCCCGCGGTTTGCATCACCTCGTATACGAAGTTGTAGATAACTCTGTAGACGAAGCGCTTGCTGGTTACGCTACACACATCGAAGTGTCCATCAATCCAGATAACAGTATTACTGTTGTCGATGATGGCCGTGGTATCCCAACAGGGATGCATGAATCTGGTATGTCTGCGGTAGAGTTAGTATTAACTAAATTACATGCCGGTGGTAAATTCGGCGGTGGCGGCTACAAGGTATCTGGTGGTCTTCATGGCGTAGGTATTTCCGTAGTAAATGCGTTGAGCGAATGGACTAAGGTTCAAGTAGCTCAAAATGGTATCATTCAAGAAATTTCTTTTTGCTCGTGGTCACAAGACTTCTGAGTTGCACGAAATTGGTAAAGCAGAAGGTACTGGTACTACAGTTATCTTCAAGCCAGATGCTGAAATCTTTGAAACTACAGTATTTAGCTTTGATACTTTGAAAATGCGTTTACAAGAATTGGCATTCCTTAACAAAGGCCTTCGCATTACATTGAGCGATTTGCGCCAAGAGGAACCTCGTGTTGAAAGCTTTCCACTACGAAGGTGGTTTGAGTTCTTTCATTACATTCTTGAACGAAAAATAAAGAAGTTGTTAATCCAACTGTTATCAACATCGAAAAATACAAAAAGATGATGTAGTAGTAGATGTAGCTTTGCAATATAACGATAGCTACAGCGAAAACTTGTTGTCCTTTCGTAAATAATATCAACACTATTGACGGTGGTACACATCTTTCTGGCTTCCGTGCTGCTTTGACTCGTACCCTCAATGATTATGGCCGTAAAGCTGGCTTGATCAAGGAAAAATGAGTCCAACCTTTCCGGTGAAGACGTACGTGAAGGTTTGACAGCTGTTGTTTCTGTAAAAGTATTGGAACCTCAGTTTGAAGGCCAAACAAAAACTAAACTTGGCAATAGCGAAGTTAAAGGTATTACAGATGTTATCGTATCTGATGGTCTTAAAACATTCTTTGAAGAACATCCGCAAGATGCGAAGAAAATCATCGAAAAAGCAACAATGGCTAGCCGTGCTCGTGAGGCAGCTCGTAAAGCCCGCGACTTAACTCGTCGTAAAAATGCTTTGGAAATTTCCAGTCTTCCTGGTAAATTGGCAGACTGCTCCGAAAAAGATACATCTATGACTGAAATTTATCTAGTCGAAGGTGATTCTGCGGGCGGTTCTGCAAAACAAGGTCGCGACCGTCGTTACCAAGCGATTTTGCCGTTGCGCGGTAAAATCCTTAACGTAGAAAAAGCACGCCTTGATAAGATTTTGGCGAATAACGAAATTCGCTCCATGATTACTGCTTTCGGTACTGGCATTGGGGAAGAATTTGATATTACTAAATCCCGTTATAACAAGATTATCATCATGACCGATGCGGATGTTGATGGCGCTCATATCCGTACCTTGTTATTAACATTCTTCTACCGCTATATGAAACCATTGGTAGAGGAAGGTCATATTTACATTGCTCAACCTCCTTTGTACCAAATCAAGAAGGGTAAATCCCATTGGTATGTATACTCTGATGCGGAATTAGCTGCTAAACTTGATGAAGTAGGCCGTGAAGGCATCGCAATTCAACGATACAAAGGTTTAGGTGAAATGAACCCTGAACAATTATGGGAAACTACTATGAACCCTGAAAATCGTACGATTTTACAAGTTAGCTTGGAAGATTCCATCGAAGCTGATAAAATCTTTACAGTTCTCATGGGTGATAAGGTAGAACCTCGTCGTAAATTTATTGAAGATAACGCAAAATATGTGCGTAATCTAGATTTGTAAGAGGTGCACCATGGCTGATAATCAAAATAATAACGTAGAGTTTACGTCTAACACAGATCAACATTTAAAACGTACCCTGAAAGCGCGTCATATGAATATGATCGCTCTCGGCGGTGCTATCGGTACTGGCTTATTCGTTGCTGGTGGTGAAGTAGTAAGTACTGCAGGGCCCTGGTGGTGCTCTTGTAGCTTACGGCCTCATTGGCCTCATGGTTTACTTCCTCATGACTTCTCTTGGGGAAATGGCTACTTACTTGCCGATTCCTGGTTCCTTTCGGGACTTATGCAAAACGCTATGTAGATCCTGCCTTTGGTTTTGCCTTAGGCTGGAACTACTGGTTTAACTGGGCTATTACCTTGGCTGCTGAAGTATTAGCAGGGGCGCTCATCATGAAATATTGGTTCCCTGATGTGCCTGCCATCGTATGGTCTGCTTTGTTCTTGCTCATTCTATTCGGCTTGAACTATTTATCGACTCGTTCCTTTGGTGAAAGTGAATATGTGTTCTCTAGCATCAAGGTTATTACTGTATTCGTATTCCTCTTCTGTGGCTCCATGCTCATCTTTGGTATTGGCGAAACATCCCCAGGATTTACGAACTGGACAGTAGGAGAAGCACCATTCGTAGGTGGTTTTGGTTCTATCCTTGCCATCTTCATGGTAGCTGGTTTCTCCTTCCAAGGTACTGAGCTTATCGGCGTAGCCGCTGGTGAAGCAGAAGACCCTGAAAAGAACGTGCCAAAAGCGATTAACTCTATCTTCTGGCGTATTCTATTGTTCTATATCGGTGCTTTCACAGTTATCGGTTTCTTGATTCCTTATACAGATCCAAATCTTTTGAATTCTAGTGTAGAGAATGTATCTATTTCTCCATTTACACTCGTATTTGACCGCTTTGGTTTTGCCTTTGCTGCTAACTTTATCAATGCTATCATCTTAACGGCAGTACTCAGTGCTGGTAACTCTGGTCTATATTCTTCTACGCGCATGCTATACGCACTCGCTAAAGAAGGTCAAGCACCTCAAATCTCGCTAAGCTTAATAGCCGTGGCGTTCCAGTGCCAGCGTTAGTCTTAACGACTGCAATCGGGTTATTTGCATTCCTTACAAGCTTCATCGGTGAAGGTACTGCATATACATGGATTGTTAATATCTCTGGTCTTTGCGGCTTTATCGCATGGGTTGGTATCGCAGTATCTCACTATCGTTTCCGTCGTGCCTTCATTGCACAAGGCAGAGATCTTAGTGAATTGCCTTACAAAGCGTGGTTATTCCCAGTAGGTCCAATCTTGGCGTTCATTCTTTGCGTCATCATCATTGCTGGTCAAAACTACTCTGCTTTCACAGGCGATACAATCGACTGGTATGGCGTATCCGTTGCGTACATTGGGTTGCCAATCTTCTTCGCAGTTTATCTAGGCTACAAATACATCAACAAAACTAAAGTTGTGCCGTTGAAAGAAGTTAACCTAGATCGCGACTTCGATAGATAATGAGGAGAGCATTATGATTATTACAACAACTTTTCATATTGAAAACAAACCTGTACAAGAGTACAAAGGTATTGTATTTGGTGAAGTAGTAGAAGGTCGTAACTTTGTTAAAGACTTCATGTCTGGTATTCGCGATATCGTTGGTGGTCGTAGTGGCAGCTATGAAGATTCTTTGATGAGTGCCCGCCAAGCAGCTCTCGATGAAATGTCTCAACGTGCTTCTAAATTGGGTGCTAATGCTATTATTGGCGTATCCTTCCAATATAGCACTGTAGGTGCACAAAACGGCATGCTCATGATTACATGCAATGGTACAGCTGTTGTAGTTTAATAGATGGTAGACTACGTTAGATATAACTGTTAATATAATCCTAAGGGAAATAAGTAAGTTGCAATGTATTCTTGTGACTAAAAAACAGCAGGCTTTAGTCCTGCTGTTTTTTTATGTTACTTATTTATAATTAAATCCCCTAATCAATGTGTAAAGCGATATAGCTTTTACAAAGATTAGGGGATTTTTACTAAGTAAATAAAGTTTCTAGTACATATTAGATTTTACAAATGTAGGTATATTTGTAATTATTTAATCTTGTACCAGCTTGCGTACATGACTGGTAGTACGATAAGTGTTAGCACCGTTGCCACTAGTAGGCCGCCGCTGAAGGCGATAGCTAGTGGGACTCCAGAATACAGATCCCATGAGAGGAATCATGCCTAAAATCGCTGCGAGAGCGGTAAGCATGATAGGGCGGAAACGAAGTGTAGCGGAGTTGATAATCGCTTCACGAGGTTTTTGGCCTTCTGCCTTGTGGATTTCGATTTGGTCTAACAAGATAATGGAGTTACGAATGATCATACCCGATAGGGCGATGATACCTAGAATCGCCATAAAGCCTAACGGCGTTCTCGTAATATTCAGTGCTAATACGACACCGATGAGGCCTAGTGGGGCTGTGAGTAAAGCCATTATCATGAGGGCGATACGCTTCAATTGGAACATGAGGATTGTCATGATTACAAAGAGCATAATTGGCATTGGTTTTAATAATCTTTGAACCGCTGTTACGCTCTTTTCAGCAGCACCGTCTAGCTCAATGGTATAGCCTGTAGGCAAGGAATCGCGAATGTCTTGTAAGGATTTATAAACCTCTTTCGTTTTCGCATTGCCTAAGACGCCAGGTTTTACATTAGCATACACACTGATGGTAGGCATCATGTTACGGTGCCAAATAATACCATCCTCTTGCGTCATGGTAATAGTTGCTATTTGGTTAAGTGGTACGTAGGAACCGTTGCCTGTTTGAATAGGTAAGGACGAAAGAGCACTTAAATTATGCTGTTCGTTGCCACCTAAACGGAAGGTAACAGGTATGGTTTGATTGCCTTCGTAATATTCACCAGATTTTGTACCAGATAATAGACTTTGTAAGTGAAGGGATACAGCGTAGCTATCGATACCTAGTAGGCGCGCCTTGTTTCGGATCGATGTGAATATTGGCTACTGGTTCTGTATCTGGCCAGTCAAAGGCTATATTCTAGTAAATCCTTGTCGCCTTGCATTTTAGCTTTTACTTGGTTTGCAATGTCTTTTACCACCTTTTGATCAGGACCTGCTACGCGGAGCATAACAGGATACTTAGATGGAGGCCCGATTTGTACAAACTGAGCATTTACAAGAGCTGATGGGAATTCTGTATTTAAAGTAAGACGTTAATTCATTATATAGGTTTATCTCGGTCCTCTAAGGATTTTGTAACGATTACATATTGTAAGAAATTGTTTCGTTGCAATTCAGGTTCCAAGGTGAGGACAAAACGAGGAGAACCTTGTCCAATATTGGATGAGAACGTTGCAATGCGTTCGTCCCCTTGCAAATGTTCATCGATGATCTTTGCTTGGTTTAGCGGTGTACTCAATGGATGAGCTTTGAGGGAACTGCATGGACACGATAATTTCATTACGCGTTGATGACGGGAAGAATTCCTGCTTGATCAATGGTAGTGAAAGTAGGGATAACACAAAGGCACCTAAGGTGATGAGTAATACTACCTTATGATGTCCTAAAGCCCAATGTAAAAGCTTTTCAAACTTTTCATAGAAGGTCACGCTTAGCTTGTGCATGATATGGTCTCGTTTAGTCCATTCTGATTCAGGTTTTGGTTCTTTATTTTCGATGATTTTATAACCGAGAACAGGGCTGACGAGAACAGAAGCAAACCATGATAGGATGAGAGCCATAAATACAACGATGGATAGAGATTTTGTAAATTCTGCTACCATACCTTCTGCTAGTGCTAATGGCAAGAAGCCTGCACAGGTAATAAGCGTACCAGATAGCATAGGGAACGCCGTCGATTGGTAAGCAAAGGTGGCCGCTTTAAAGTGTCCCCAACCTTCTTCGAGTTTAACGCTCATCATTTCTACAACGATAATGGCGTCGTCTACGAGTAGGCCCAGTGCTAAGATGAGGGCACCTAGGCTAACCTTGTGCAAGTAAATACCGTTTTCATACATCAAGATGAACGTCGTAGACACAACGACTGGAATGGTGAGGGCTACTACGACACCTGTTCGCAAGCCAAGGGATGCAAAGCTTACGAGCAATACGATGGCGATGGCTTCAAATAAGGATTGAGAGAAATCGCCAATGGATTCTTTAACAATGTGAGGCTGATTCGATACTTGACTGAGTTCGAGGCCTGCAGGAATGGTTTTCTTTAATTCCGCCAGTTTTTTATCGATCGCTTCGCCAAATTCGATATTATTCCCCCCTGCATCCATAGAGATGGCAATGCCAATGGCTGGTTTGCCTTCAAAGTAGAACTGTGGATTGCTAGGGTCTTGATAGGTCATAGTTACATCAGCCATGTCGCCGAGTCGCAACGTTTGATTATTGATGCGAATTGGCATATCTTGTACCGCTTGAGGGCTATCGAATAGGCCATTAACGCGGAGATATACATTGTTTGTATCTGTCGTAATCATACCAGCTGGAACCATCATACTTTGCTGTTTGATAGCCGTTAATAGCTGTTGTGTGCTGACTTGATAAGATGCTAGCTTATCCTTGTTGATCGTTACATTAAGGGTTTGTTGTTGAACTCCAATGAGGCTGATTTTTTTAACATTAGGAACTGATAAAAGCTGACGTTTCAAGTCTTCTGCTTGTTGCCGCTTTTCTTCATACGAATATTCATCACCACTGATGGCGTAAATGATGCCGTATACATCGTCGAATCGATCGTTGATGGTAGGGCCTTGAACGCCTTGCGGCAGTGATTTCCATTCGTCGTTGATCATATTCCGCGCTTCTTCCCAAGCGGGACGAATTTTATCAGATGGCAAATCTTCTTTCAGATTAATATAAATTACCGATTTGCTGCCGTCTGTGAAAGATTTCGTATAATCTACGCCAGGTAGGTCGCGCAGTTTTTCTTCTAGTTTGTCCGTTACCTGATCTGACATTTCTTGTGGGGAAGCCCCCGGCCAAGCAACGCCGACCACCATGGTGCGCATCGTAAAGTCTGGGTCCTCCATACGGCCCATTTGAGAGTACGAGAAGATACCAAAGGTGAGGAGCACAGCCATGAAGTAGTAGATAATGGACTTGTGTTTGAGAGCCCATTCGGCTAAGTTAAATTGTTTCATTGACTAACCGCCGTCCCTTCTTGTAACTGTTGGGTACCTGCGGTGATGACAATGTCGCCTTTAGCTAAGCCAGATGTGACGATAACTGAGTTTTGACCAAAATCGCCTGTTTTGATAGGAACGAGATGGGCCTTTTTATCGCGGATGATATAGACTGCATTGTTGCCGTTCGAGTCTTTCACAAGAGCCGTCAAAGGAATCGTAATATTGCTAGTATCTGTTGTCGTTAGATTTACGTTAACAGTCATACCTAGTTGTACTTCACTAGATGCATTTGTAAGGCAATTTTTACGGTATACGTTCTCGCCACAGGATCTGGGACTGGTGAAATCTCACGTACAACGCCTTGCACCTTTACATCTGGCAAGGCCCAGAAGGTAATAGTGGCAGGGCTACCTACGTGAATTTTACTCAATTCTTGTTCTGGTAAAGCGATAACTGCTTCTGGATCGTGACCAGCTGCTAAGGTACCAATGCTTTGACCTGCTGCGACCACTTGGCCTGATTCAAGATTGAGGGCCGTTATAATTCCCGTATCTGGAGCCGTTAAGTTGGTGTAACTATTTTGATTGCTACTCAAATTGAGGCTTGCTTGGGCCTGTTGTAGTTGAGCAGCTGTCGCATTCAATTGGTTTTCCGCTTGGTCTAATTGCAATTTACTAATTGCTTGTTGCGCATAGAGTTCGCGGTATCTGTTAGCATTTGTTTCTGCTAATTCGTAAGCCGATTGAGCTGCTTTTACGGCGCCTTCTGCATTTTGCATTTGTGCTGCCGTATCAGAACCGTTGATTTGAGCAATCACTTGTCCTGCTTCTACTACATCACCAACATTAACAAATTTGTTGATAACGCGGCCTCCAATTTGAAAGGCTAGTTTAGTTTCCGTCTTATTGTGGATGGTGCCTGCATAACCAGCACTGGTAGTGCCTGATTCTTCACCGATGGTGATGGTGCGCACCTTGAGGCTTGTATCCTCAGGTGGCTTTTCTGATCCACAACCACTTATGACGGCAGTCCCTATTAATAGGGCCCCTATGGTTGCTATGACTCTTGGATTCATAGAATCTCTCCTTTTACTACCACACATAAGCCCTATGAAAGCTGCAACATATTCGTTACAACTAAGCATCATAGGACTTTTATTGTTAGCATATTTCTAAATACATACACAAGATAAGGATATAGAAATACTATTCTACTTATATATTTTATACAATTTAATAATACTATATTTAAATATATAATTCTACCCTTTATGCGGAATATAAAAGGATTATATACTTATTTGACATATTTGTTAGTATATTTTTGAACATATGTCTTTTTTTATTTTTAAAATCATAGGTTGTTAGGTTGTTAGTAATAAAAAAAGTGAGTCCTCCTTAGAGAACTCACTCTTTTATACATGTTTATAAGCTTTTATATACTGTTTGTTATCTTATTACCCTAAATTATTAAGGCTTAATTATCTTTAAATACCCTAAATTATTAAGGTTTAATCGTTAATAATAGTAAGCTAGTAGATGTTATTATTTCTTCTTCTTGTTCTACAATAGGTTCTTCATAGGTAACAAGGATTTTGTCGATACGGGTATTATCCATGTCGATGACTTCAAAGGTATAGCCATTCCATTTTGCCTTGTCTAGTTCTTTTGGAATGCGACCGAAGAGCAGATTCAAAAGGCCACCCATAGTTTTGTACAAGTCATCTTCTTCGCCTGGTAATTCTTCATCGATGTGGAAGAATTCTTTAAATTCATCTACGTCGAGTAGACCGTCTACGAGCCATGCACCATCGCGTTCGATGATTTTATTTTCTTCTTCTTTGATTTCGTCTTCACCAGAAGGCATGAGGCCTACGATTTCTTCCATGATGTCATGCAAGGTTACGAGACCTGTGAAACCGCCGTACTCATCGAGGATAATAGACTCGTGAACGCCTTCAGTACGAAGTACGTTCAATAACTTCATGAGTGGAATGGATTCTGGAACGAGGACAGGTTCCTTGAGACAAGACTTGATAATATCTTGAATGGAACTTTCACTAGGACGTTGCATAATTTGAACTAATACGTCAGATACGGTAACGAGACCATTTAGTTCGTCCAAGGAATCGGTGCCAACAGGAATGCGATAATGGTTGGCATTTTTGAGGACATCCATGATTTCGTCCTCAGTGCCGTTTAGGTCGATCCATTTGAGCTGTGTACGCGGCGTCATCACGTCGCCAGCGTTCATATCTGCAAGGTGGAAGATATTTTCTACGAGAATTGGTTCCTCTTCTTCGTAAGCACCCATAGCAACGCCTTCGGTGAGCATCTTGTTGATTTCAGACTCTGTAACAGGAGCCTCTTCTTTCACAGTCACGCCTAGTAATTTTAAGAGGAACTCTGTGGAAACGCCGAGAAAGCTAACGATTGGCTTTAAGGCTACAGACAACCAATAAATCGGTTTTGCTACGACTACGGCAATGCTTTCAGGACTATTTAAGGCTAAACGTTTCGGCACGAGTTCGCCAATAACGAGGGATAAATAGGTGATAACCGTAACGATGAGTAAGGAACTAATGGATGCTGCATAGGGCTCAATGCTTGGAATATTAGCTACTAAAATCTCTTCTAAAGGACCAGAGAAGGTCGCACCAGAATACAAACCAGTTAAAATACCAACGAGGGTAATACCAATTTGAATAGTAGAAAACATATTATTAGGGTTCTCTGCTAATTCGAAGGCTTTTTTAGCACGTTCATTGCCCGCTTCTGCTAATTCTTCGAGTTTACGTTTTTTCGCATTGACGATGGCTAACTCCGTCATGGAGAATAAGCCATTGGCGATGATTAATATGACGATAATTATAAAATCTAAGGTCAGATCACTGTCCATGTAAGTAGACACTCCTTTTTAATGACATATCATTCTGCACATGAGAATATTGAAATATTACTCTTTAGTATACCATATTAACATCAATAAATGTTTGGATACAATAAAGGCACCCAAAAGGGTGCTTTTGGTATATACTATAGGTGTTACCGCCCCAAACTGGTAACAGGAAGGGGGTGTATTAAAATGCTCGAAATATTTATTTCCTTCACAGTATCTATCGTAGCAAGTATAATTGGGGTTATAGGACAAAACGTGTTGGTTTTATAGGCGATGGAGTCAGTAAATTACTGGCTCCATCGCCATTTTAAGTTCTTTTGATAAACTTAGAGGGTGGACAAAATGTGTTGGTAAAAAGTCCCACAACCCTTGATTTTACTGGCCTCAATAAGGTTATATCTTCTTAGAAAAACTGTGTTCTAAGTGGAGGGAATAATCATGCTGGTAAGATGTATAAATTGTGGATTTTCTTGTCAAAAATATGGGAAAACTAAAGCTGGATCACAACGATGGTATTGTAAGCAGTGTAACATCACTTTTACACAAACTATTGATAATACTACTAAATGTTTTCATCGATTTCTAAATTGGTTATTTAGTAAAGAAACACAACAGGATATGCCTGGGCAAGGCCGTACATTTCGTAGACAGATAGCTGATTTTTGGCAAATATGGCCTATGCCTCCTAAAATTGAAACCTCGAGAGATGTGGTATTTGTTGATGGTATTTACTTAGCTAAAAAAGCTTGTGTTTTGATCTGTTATGATGGTGAACATGTATTAGGGTGGTATTTATGTAGGTCAGAACAATCGCGCTCATGGCAAGCTCTTATGCAGCGAATAGCGACACCCATTGTAGTGGTTTCTGATGGTGGACCTGGCCTTAGAAAAGCATTAAAAAAAGTTTGGTATACGGCCAAACTTCAACGTTGTATTGTTCATGCTGTATGGCAAGTACATCGCTACACTACTAGACGGCCTAAGACATTAGCAGGCATTATGTTAAAAGATTTAGCAAGCGATTTATATAGTGTAAAAACACAGGAAGATGCACAAATATGGATTCAACGATTATTTAATTGGAGACTAACTTTTAAAGAGTTTCTAAGTGAAATGACACGTGATAGTAATGATAATTTAAGAGCTACGCATGAACGCTTATTAAAAGCCTATAACTCTCTGGTGATATTAATTAATACAGAGACAATGTTTAGATATTTAGATGAAACATTGGTGTTGGATAAAAAATGTCCGAGGACTAATAACCCTATTGAAGGTGGAGTAAACGCACAACTCAGACGTTTATTGCGTTACCATCGAGGGATGTCTGTAGAAAAACGCATAAAAGCGGTCTTCTGGTGGTGTTATTTACACTCACCAAGACCGCTTTCTGCAAAAGAAATACTTGAGGTAATGCCAACTGATGCAAGTATTTCTAAAATATATAGATCTATGAATGAAAGAGCCCAACTTCAAGGCATAATTCCAACTTGGGGGGATGCCATTTCTTGGGGTGATTTGCATAACTATGACAAATTATCTTTCAATGATTGGGATTAAAGTACCAACACGTTTTGTCCTATAACCCTATAATTGGATATTATATTTGCAAGTGGCTAGATAAATATTAGGCCGGTAACTAGCACAAAAAGAGGAGGGCTGCCACCCTCCTCTTTTGTTTTGCATGCATTAAAATGCTAGCAAAATATTTATTTCCTTTATCTATAATTATATTACACAATTTAGTATTATTTGTAAATAATATTATATGCATATACAATAGTTGATATAACTAGATATTACTTAATATTACTTAATATATTACGATTGATATAAGGTAGAAAATAGACATATGACAAGTGAGCAGGAATGGGAACAGGTTTTACAAATAAAAACAGCAGGCCGCGATGATAGTCGGTCAGATACAGAGCATCATCCGTATGAGCCGACTGATTATTGCGTCCTAGAGCGGTTGGCGAACAGCGGTCATATTTGCAAGAAACATACCCTTATCGATTATGGCAGTGGCAAGGGCCGTGTTAGCATTTTTATGGCTTACCAAACGGGCTGTCATTCCATCGGCATCGAATACGATGAACGATTATATGAAAAGGCTCTTATCAATTGTGAAAGCCCAGCAGCGCGCAATCGGGTGAGTTTTGTACACGGTGATGCGGCGCTCTATGAATTGTCAGCTCAAGCAGATCGATGCTTTCTTTAATCCCTTTGCACTCCATACGATTAAGCGCGTATTAGGAAATATCTTTGATTCCCTGTATCATCATCCGCGTGAAATCAAATTATTTTTCTACTATGTTAACGAAGAGGTTGAAAACTTCTTAAATAACCATGTACGACTCGAACAGGAAGAACCTATTGACTGCAGTGATCTCTTTGAAGAAAAGGATGCAAAGGAGCGAATTCTCGTCTATTCCGTTAATCTATTTTAAATAACTATACCTCGATCTCAATGATTCTTTAGTAAACCTCGATTTAAATGATCCTTTAGTAGTACTAATTTACAGTACCAAGGATTGTTCGAATCGAGGTTTTCATTTTTATTTTTATTCTAATTTTATGGGACTTTTACCTATATTATTAAGGAAAAAGCCTATAAATTCTGCTATAATAATATATTAGAGATTATAAAATCAATTCATTTTTTACAGTTCTATACATTGATTCGTATGCGCTAGTTTAGTGGGTAGGGATGAGTGTATTGAATACAGGAGGTACGCATGGAACTCATCGATACAGTATTGATTGAACGCATTCGCAAGGCCTTAATTAAACGTTACGACCGAGATCAACAAATTCAACAAATGATTGAAGAAATCGGCGCCGAAGAGGGCCTTAATGAGTCTGAACTGGCTATCGTTTACCAAGCCTATTTAGAGGTAAAGGAACGAGTATACTATACATCTACTCTCGTTGATTTGTGGAACCAAATAGAAGAGGTTCAAAAACGGATGTCCTTGTTGCATACCTACGAATCTCTTGAGCAAGATTTGTTTGGTGATGTACTTGGCGACGATAAGGAAGACATCATTCTGTCAGATACGTCGTATCTTGGCAAGGGTGTTAGTCATAACGACGACGTGTACGCTATGGAACAGGTGCAATTGTCCGATGTGCCAGTGCAACATGATTCCACAGTGGGCATGAACCACATTAAATTGAACGAATTGACTCTATAGGTGGCCTTTTCACAGGCTCTGGTGAAAGCTCTGATAAGGAAATCGTCGCATTTGATGATGATACTATAGAGCATCTTGATGTAAATCCACTAGACGGCGTTGAAAGCTTAGAAGTTCATCATTTAAACGAGGAAAATCCTTTTGATAATGATGATTTAGAAACAATTTTATCATCTAAGAACAAAGATAAAAAATCTAAAAAAGATAAGAAATTAGAGGAAGAAGATGTATTGGATGAAGAGGATATGTCTTCTATTGATCCATATACAGCGGTAAATGCATTGTTATTTGGTAAAGCTGGTTTAGAGTCCGATAAAGCAAATAAGAAGCTAGAAAAGATTCTTAAAAAGCAATTGAAACGCGTTGATGATGAATGGGCGCGGATTAACGGCTCTGACGTAAAAAAATCCAAGGACGAAAAAAAATCTAAAGAAGATAAGAAATCTAAAGAGGATAAAAAGTCTAAAGAGGATAAAAAGTCTAAGGAAGATAAAAAAGAGAAAAAACACAAAAAGTCCAAGGAAGAAAAACAGGCTAAGGACGAAGAAAAGTTAAAGAAAAAGAAAGATAAGGCTGATAAGAAGCTTAAAGTCTTGAACGATAAGTTAAAAACAGTATTTTTGGCGGATACTTTCAAGAAAAAAGATAAGAAGAAAGACAAGAAAAAGGATAAAAAGTCCGAAAAGGATAGATCCGAAAAAAAGCAGAAACGATAGTTTCCGTATGGAATAGTAAGGCCTCTGAACAGGGGGCTAAGGAGAGTACTAGTGCAAAGAAATCGGCAGGTGCTGGGACTATCGACCGTGGATGCGGTAAATGCAAACGATGTAAGGGGCCTAAATGTAAGAAATATCCAGGATAGTTATGTAGTGTTAGGTAAATAGTTAGAGTTATAAGATACAACAGTTAGGGGTTAATGATGAACCGATGGCAGCGATTATTTGAAGGCATACAGACAGAGATTAAGGTGTTTATCTTTTTCTCTGCTTTGTTGACTGCATTTAGAATCGTGTTTCTTGCAGTATTTCAATCACAACTAGCTTCTGTGACGATGGAGAATATCCTCACGTCCTTGTGGCTAGGCTTTAGATTGAGTCTCAAGACCGTCGGTTCTTTGTGTTTACTAGGCTTTTTAGGAGGTACGTTGGTGCATACCTTTGTACCTAAATGGCCATCCTTACGCATTAAACAAGTTTTCTATTCCATAGTGACTGTACTGTTGACCTTCCTATTCTTAGGTCGCATTCCGTTTTATAAAATATTCAACTCATCTTACAATGCGATGCTCATCAATGGTAAAAATGATGATATCAGCGCCATTGTAAATACGGCGATTAACGAATATAACGCCCTCATGTACATCGTTGGGGCCGTAGTATTGAGTGCAGCTCTTTGCTATTTCCTCATTCGCTTCTTAGGATGGGGCGCGAAGAAATATAGCGACTATGTTGGTAACGAACCGAGTGGTAGTGATCAACTGAGTGCTAGTGAACAAGTTAGCTGTCCTACTTGGTATCCTAAGACGAAGAAAACGCAGTGGATGACGGGCATTGGGCTCACTGTAGTTTTCGCTGTACTAGGTCTATTCTTTAGATTTGGCGGTGCTTTCAGTTATACGAATTCCATTAACTGGGAAAGTGCGGCGCGCCTCAGTTCCAATTTGTTAAATGAAAATATCCTCGATGATGTGCAGGCCTTGTATCGCGTTAAAAGCATTGCGAAACGGACGGCTGAGCTAGAGGTTATCAACTTAACACCTCAGGAGTTAAACGAAAAAATCACTGCTGTAGGTGGTAAACCTAATGGCACTAACTTTGATGGTTCTTTCACAAGAACTATTACGACAGAGCGCCTAGCAGAGCAACCGCAGTCCATCAATATCGTTCTCGGTGAATCCTATGGTTTGTGGCCATTCCTCAGTGAATATAACGAACCTGGTGCATACCTCGTTGAACAAGGTCGTAAATACGCTGCCAGTCCTCAAGCGATGAGCACGCAGCTAGCCCTTGCTCAAGGTACGGGCACCATGCCTGCTATCAATGGTTTACTCACTGGTATGCCAGATACAGGCCTATATCCTAACTATGAAGGTGAAAGTTTCAAACAACCGTATGGTTTGGGCATTGGTCCTGTTATGAAAAAGCTAGGCTACAAAACTGTATTCTGGTACGGCGGCTTTAGTACATGGCAAAATGTTAAGAACTTTGCTCTATCTCAAGGCTTTGATGAATTCCACGATGCATCCGAAATGTCTAGCGAAGATGGCAATGCTTGGGGCGTAGGCGATAAAGACTTGTTTAAAGCGATTTCTGCGTACATGGATCAACATAGAGGGGAAAAAATCGTCAATGTCATCATGACTACCTCTAATCATCCGCCGTATAGCATCAATGTAGCTAAGGAAGGCTTTGATGCGAGTAAGGTAAAAGGTCATGTACCTGATTCCATTTCCGATGATGAAAAACAAATTTAAACGAAATGGGCCATATTTGGTATGCAGACCACGTGATGGGGAACTTTATCGGTAACGAAGAAAAAGCAGATCCGTCTGCGCTCTTCGTCATCACTGGTGACCATAGCGAACGATTTAACTTTGCTCGTGAAGTAGGGCCTAATGTGGCGTCTACGATTCCTATTATCTTCTACGGTCGCGGCATCCATAAAGACTGGCTCGCCCCAAACGCTTTTGGCATGAGCATTCAAATCATTCCAACCTTAGCAGAACTAGCGGGACGACCTGGTCAAACCTATGAAAGCGATGGTGCCAAGCTTGTTTACACAAGAGGAATTTGTCTTTAACCATAGATTATATCTAGATAAAAACGGAAAAGTCTTAGAACAAAGTGCGAGTATGCCTCAATCCTATGGGGATATGATTAAAAATATGCGCGAACTAGCGGCATGGCGTATTAAGCACGGGGATACTATTAAATAAGGGATTTTTATGTATATAAATGGGGAGTAGTATACATTGCATATCTTAGATATTATTAAATCTGCTTTCAATTTACAAAATACTGATATAGAACTTATACCTTTGAAACAAGGTATGACAAATGATTCATTTATCTTTAGCCTTAATAATGAACGATATATCATTAGGGTTCCAGGGGTTAATACAGAAAAAATAATTAATAGACATGAAGAATATGATGTTTACCAAGCTATAAAGGATGAAGAGTTTGTAGAACCTATAGTTTATATTGATAGAGACAAAGGCTATAAAATTTCAAAATTTATAGAAAACTCTCATACTGTTAACCCAAAGGATTGGAACGAAATTAATGCGTGTTTAAAGCGATTGAAAGAATTTCACAATCAATCACATCGAGTAGAGCATTATTTTGATGTATTTGAGCATATTAATTATTATGAATCATTAATGCCAAATGCTAGTAAATATGAGGACTATAAGGAAACAAAAAAGAATATAGAGTCTTTAGAGCCTATCATAGAGAACTTGGTAAAGGATTGGGCTTTATGCCATATTGATGCGGTATGTGACAATTTTTTAGTTACAGAAAATCAAGATGTATATCTCATAGATTTTGAATATGCTGCTATGCAGGATCCAGATTTAGATGTGGCTATGTTTATTGTATATTCCTTGTTTAACCGACAAGAGATTGATCGAATTATCGACATATATTTTGAGCATCAAGCGACACCGCTAAAACGGTATAAGATATACTCTTATATTGCTATTGTTGGACTATTGTGGAGTAATTGGTGCGAAGCGAAACAAGATCAAGAATTATTGAATAGTTCTTATGCTCAGCAACAATACAATTATGCGAAAACGTTCTATCAAATTGTATTCGATGAGGCGCGAAATTTACCTGAATTTTGCGAATTGGTAGATAACTATGCTTAACGCTCTTCTTTCAGGTATATTTTGGGGTGCTGATACTAGTTTTATGGGATATTATTTTTCCATATATTCCATATATTTTATAGTACCCCTTATTACTTCCCATATTTATAACATTTCATCCATGATATGGTCAGTGCATTACTGATTAATATATCTATTCTTGTTACGGGACGATTTAATTCTGTTATTGAAGATATAAAAAAAGCAAAGTCAAAATATATTTGGTTTGGATCACTCTTAGGTGGCCCTATCGGGATGTGTTCCTTTATTTTAGCCATTGAATACACTGGACCTACTATCACTGCTATTATTAGTTCTATTTATCCAGCAGTCGGCCTTTTCTTTGCTTATATATTTTTGAAAGAAACGAGGAACCCCCTATCAAGTTATTGCTTTATTTATAGCTATTGCTTTTATTATTGCCCTAGGTTTTAGTGATGAAAGCCATACAAATAGAAGTATAATAGGGATAATTTTTGCCTTAGTGTGTGCTTGTGCTTGGGGTAGTGAAGCTGTTTTATGCTCTTATGGTATGAAATCAGGAGAAATATCAAATTTAAGCGCCATTTGTATTAGACAAAATTTATCTATGATTACCTATGGTACGCTGACTGACTTTATATTTTAGTTTTCTTTCATTATGGTGAAAGTATAGATTTTGATTCTAGTCTTGCTTATATAGGAATGGCTGCAATATTTGGATCTACATCCTATTATTGTTATTACCGAGCGTTAGCGACTATTGGCGTTAGTAGAGCGATGGCGTTAAATATTAGTTATACTGCCTTTTTCGGCGATTTTCTCCTATCTCTTATTTGGTATTGAATTGACTATAAGCCAAATGTTGATAGGATTTTGTATAGTAGTGAGTGGGTTAATTTCAGCATATGATTTCGAGAAAGTGAATTTAATGAGTATGTAAATCATAAGCAGTATGATTACATTGAACAACATAAAGTAACCAATGCGATTATATTGGCAGCTGGTAAATCTAAGCGCTTTAAACCTATTAGTGATTATTGTCCCAAAAGGGTCTTAGTATTGTTAAGGGTGAAGTTCTTGTAGAGCGACAAATCAAACAATTACACGCTGTTGGTATAACTGATATTACCCTTGTGGTAGGGTTATAAAAAAGAGATGTTCTTCTATTTGGAAGATAAATATAATGTAAAAATTGTTGTGAATGAACAGTATGATATGCAAGATAATATTTCATCATTGCGGTTAGTGTTAGATCGACTAGATAATACTTATATTTGCTCTGTAGATAACTATTATCTAGAAAACCTATTTAATGCCTATGAATATCGAGGCTTTTATTCGACTATCTATGTAGAAAATAATACTGATGAGTGGGTTGTAACAACTGATGAATATGGCTATATAAATGATGTAACAATAGGAGCACCTAGTGGCCATATTATGTTAGGATTTGTCTATTTTGATCGACAATTTAGCGAGAACTTTAGACAAGTTATTCTAGATGTAGAAGGTATAGATGAATATAATCATCATGTTTGGGAATATCTATATATGAAACATCTAGATAGACTAAAAACTAGAAATAAAAAGAATTTGATAAGACTAGTATATTAGAGTTTGATACTGTAGATGATGCTATT